>Ga0118677_10003597_pt2 | contig 28767 bp, 19 predicted proteins | sample AliMusrvi5mmetaG_FD_86154 | JGI IMG/M metagenome (GOLD analysis project Ga0118677, IMG submission 86154) | reverse complement strand
TGCGAAACATCTCGACTATTACCTCGATGAGTACACGTTCCGATTTAACCGCAGGTCCGCCCGGTCAAGGGGCCTGTTGTTTTACAGGCTTCTTCAGCAGGCGGCGAACACCGCGCCGGTGAGTTTCTGCCAAATCGTCGAGGACGACCACAATGGCTAGTAGTTACTTGCGTCAAATGGATACCCCCTTTGATTTCATATTTTATTGGCATAATCAAGGCACATTGTCGTTAATTCATTCATAGTCTGACACAATTCATGTGTTTTCAGCATGTTAGGCCGCTGCGGCCTAGTCTGTTACGAATGGGGTAAAGCCGAATGATCGAGAGGGTAACAGGAGCGCCGAACGCTGAACGCTGAATATCGAACGCCGAACGCTGAAGTTATGGACGGGCCCCCCGCCTGTGGAGCGGGACTGAACGATAGGGGTAACGTTATTTGAACGATTAAGATTAGGATTATGATTACGAAAGATGCCGCTCCCTCTTAATCCTAATCGTACTCTTAATCGTACTCCGCTTAAGCTATGGACGAGAAGTAATCGGTTGGGAGGCGGGGAGGAATGTCCAAGGTCCAAGGAGAGGGGAAAAACGCTCAACACTCAACTTTCAAGTGGGGAGCACGGGCGGGACGAGTGTGCCACCTGAACCCCGAACTCTGCCTCCTCATTTCTCTGGCGTGTAGCTGAACGAGTCCCAGTAGAGGCGGTCGAGCGCATAGGGGTCGACCGGGTCTTTCTCCAGATCGAGGGTGGCGGGGAGCACGCCGTAGCGCTTCATTTCGCGCAGGTATTCGGGGCGCGGGCGGAAGCCGGGCATGTCGAAGCGCTTGATCTCGTCGAGGCGTTTGCGGCCCGCGTCGATCATCGCGAGCAGGGTGCGGTAGCCGGGGTCTTCCGCTGACGCGAAGGCCGCGCCGTTCGTGCCCGTGCAGAGGCCGAGGCCACCTGCGGCTTTGGCGAGCGGGGCGCGTAGGAAAAGGGATTTCTCGGGACGCGTGAGGTTGAAGAGCGCGTGGCGGCTGTGGCGGAGGCGGGGATCGTTCATATCCGGGGTCCAGAAGCTGAGTCCGTTTTCGTCGCTCAGAAAACGGGGCAGCGGTTTGAACTTCGGCGTGTGGCAGCCCGCGCAGCGCGCTGCGAAGACCGGCTGGGCGGCGAGCGTGGCGGGCCACGCCTTGTCGTTCTCGAGGATCTGGTTGTTCTGCTGGTATCCGCCGATCATGCCGCAACCGAGCGCGGCGTAGGTGCCGGGGTAGGGCGCGCTGGCGTCGAGCCAGAGGGACACGGTCGCGAGGTCTTCGGGAGACGGCGTGACGGCGTGGTGCGAGCCATCGAGCTTCTTCATGAGCGGGCTGCCGCCGCTGCCGAGCGCGTAGGGCGCATAGTTGCTCTTGGCGTAGTTGCGTCCGTCGGTGATCTGGCCCCAGGCCGCGAGCGTGTAGTAGCCCATGGAGAACATGGGGCCGTGGTCGCCGCAGAGGTCCACGCCGCCTTTGCGGTCGTCGGGGTTGTGGCAGCGCACGCAGAGGCGGTCGAGCACGGGCTGGACGCAGCGGGGGAAGTCGGCCACGTCGAAGGCGCGGTCCTTGGCGTCAATCACCGAGGGTTTGCGGCGCGAGGCGGTGACCGCGCCCGCAGAGGCGTAGGGACGCGGCGCGCTGACGCGCTCCTCGTGGCAGCCGGTGCATCCCTGGTGTTCGCCGGGCATGAGCTGCGTGAAGCTCTGCATGCGCTTGATGGCGCGGCCGCGCACATCGAGCGCGACGAAGAAGACGGGCCGCAGCACGGGCGCGGCGAAGTGCGCGGAGCCGTCGGGCTCGACCGGCACGGTGCCGAGCACGCGCGGCAGGGTGAAGGTGCCGACGTAGCTGAGGGGGTCCATGCCGCCCGTGAAATTGATGGGCTTGGGCAGGGACTCCAGAATCATCAGCTTTTTGACGGTACCTTTTTCAACGTCGGCCATCTGGCGGCCTTCGTAGACGTTCTCGAGGAAGAAAACGCCGTCGGGCTGGGAGAGGTCGGTCCTGTCCGCGATCAGCGGCTCGCGGGCGCGCGGCAGCAGCGGGCGCGGCTCTTGGAGGTCGCAGTCTTTGAATTCGACGGGCAGGGAGAAGAGCGTCTTCTCGGTGCCGGCGTCATCCATCAGCACGAGGTCGCGGTCATGCGCGACGAGGCAGAGGCCGTCGGCCAGCGGCCACGGGTCGCGGTAAGCGCCAGTTTTGCTGATGTGGCGCAGGTTCTGTTGCACGTCCGGCCCCTGTTTGGCGGAAACGCGCGCGACGAAGCCTTTGTGCTCGACGGCGCCGTGTCCGGGCGAATCGATGAAAAGGATGTCGGTGCTGTGGGGAATGGGTTTGGCGTCGATGAAGAGTCCGCCGGGGTGCAGGTTGCCGAAGAAGACGCTGTGCTGCGTGCCGTCGGGGTTCATGGTCCAGAGGTGGTGATAGTTCACCTGGTTGCGGTCCACGTACTCCCAGCGCGTGTAGATCAGGCGGCCGTCGGGCAGAGGCCAAGGCGTATTGTCCTGCTCGATGTTGGCGGAGAGCATGCGGATGTTGTGGCCGTCTGTGTCGCAGCGGTGGACGGTTGCCACTTGCGTCAGCCAGCAGTTCACCCAGCGCTTGGCGCGGCCCGACACGAAGACGATGCCGCTGTCGGGCAGGTAGCATGGCTCGATGTCGTCGTACTCGCCGTCGGTGAGCTGCCGCAGGTTCTTGCCGTCGGCGCCGATCTCATAAAGATGGTAGTGGGGCGCGTGGGCCGGGCGATAGGAGAAGAGGATTTTTTTTGCGTCGTAGCTGACGCAGGGGTCGCGGACGCCGCCTTCGGGATCATCGACGAGCAGGCGCACGGCGCCGGTGTGGAGATTCCAGACGCCGAGGCGTCCTTGGCGTCCGTAGGCCGTGTTTTCGGGCGACGAGCAGTAGTAGCCGAAGTTCGCGTACCAGTGGCCATCACTGACATGGTTCCGCGTAGAGAAGGCGATCTCGTTGAAGAGCCCGTACTCGCCGGCGCGCAGCGCGGCGGCGCGCGGGGTGATGTCCGGCGGCGCATAGGCCTTGGGGATCTTGGCGCAGAGTTGCACGAAATCGTAGATGATCCAGCTGCCTTTGTCGAGAGTCAGGACAATCTCATTGTCGCCGCTCCTGAAGCGGTCGGCCGGAATGGTGACGAGCGTGCGCTCCGCTTTGACGCGTCCTTCGGCGACTCCGGAACTGTCGCCCGACCCTTCGGGCACCGCGCGTTTATCAAGCTCCTTGCCGTTGACGGCGAGAAGCAGGGTGGGGCCCTCCAGAGCGTTGACCTGGCCGACCACCAGCACGAGCGCCTGAGTGGGGGCTTCGGGCAGCGTGAAGCGGATGGTGAAAGGATGCGTCTTGCCGCCAGCCCATTTGTCGTGGGTGTTGGGATGGATGTAGGGCCAGTCGGTCTCGGGCTTGGATTTTCCCACCGTGAAGAGGACGGGCTGCGTGAAGGTGGCTCTGTATTTCTGCCAGCCCGCGCCCTGCGCCAAGGCGAATTCGGAGGGGCTCTGGTCATCTGTGCCGATCGAGAAAAGCACATCGGGCAAAGCGCCGCGAACAGATGCGCCTGCGAGTGAGAGCGCAAGGACGACGACAAAAGATAATTCCCCGCCTTGAATCCTCATGGTCGACCTTCCCCCGCGGATTACATGGACGTGCCCCATTGAAACCTTACGGAGGAAAACAATACCACACCCGCCGATGGTGTTTCAAGGCGTGACGTCAGGCCAGGGCTTTGAGCATCAGTGTGGACCACGTCATGACGCGGACCAACTGGTCGAGGCCGAACGATTCGTTGGGGCAGTGGATTTTGTCCTCTTCGCGGCCGAAGCCGACGAGCAGGGGCGCCGCGCCAGAGATGTGCTGCAACTGGGCGACGATCGGAATCGAAGCGCCCTCCCAGCGGAAGAGCGCGCCGCGCGCGTCCATCTGGTGGAGCACGTCGGCTGCGAGGCGGAAGACCGGCGAGTTGAGCGGCAGGCGGAAGCCGGGCGCGCCGACACACGGCTCGGTGAGCGAGAGCGTCATGCCGCGCGGGCAGCGGTCTGTGAGGTGCTTCTGCACGGCGGCAAGGGTGTCCGCGGGCCGCTGATTCGGAACGAGCCGCATGCTGAGTTTGGCGATGGCGGTACAAGGAATGACGGTCTTGGAGCCGGGGCCGCCGTAGCCGGAGTGGATGCCGTTGATCTCAATGGTGGGTTCGAAGCTGCCGCGCGTGACGGGGTCGAGCGCCTGCGCTCCGCCGCAGGGAGGGCAGCCGACCTCTTGGGCATACAGCTCGTCGGTGATCGTGCCTTGCTGGGCGATCGCACACTCCTCGGCTGAGGGATGGTGCACGCGGTCGCCGAAGCCCTCTACGGCGATGGAGCCATCCTCGTGGTGCAGCGAGGCGAGCAGCTTGGCCAAGCCTTGGGCAGGGTTAGGCGCGACGCCGCCGTGCACGCCGGAGTGGAGGTCGTGGGAGGGCCCGGTCAGGGTGACGGTGAAATGCTGGACGCCGCGCAGGCCGGCGACGATGGCGGGCCGGTTGTCCGGACCGCAGGAGGTGTCGCTGACCATCAGCACGTCGGCTTGGAGGCGTTGGCGCAGGGAGGAGGCGAGGTCGCCCAGCGCATAGCTGCCGCTCTCTTCCTGTCCTTCGAGCACGATTTTCAGGGAAGGGAGTTTCTCGCCGGCTTCGATCAGCGCCTTGACGCCTTGGAGGAACCCGATGACTTGGCCTTTGTTGTCTTGCGCGCCGCGGGCGAAGACGCGGTCGTTCACGAGGGTCGGCTCGAACGGCGGGGTCTGCCACCCGCTGAGAGGGTCCTCAGGCTGCACATCGTAGTGGCCGTAGAAGAGCACCGTCATGCCGCTGTCGGGCACTAGGCGCTCGGCGACAAGCACGGGCACGGGGGTGCCCTTTTCAGGCGTTAGAATCTCGACGTCGAAGCCGAGCGGCCTGAGGAAAGCCTTGAGCCACGCGGCCGCGCGGGCGCAGTCGCCGAGGCGTTTGGGGTCCGTTCCGACCGTTGGAAGTCGCAACAGTGCGAACCAGTCCTCTAGAATCGGTGTCCGGTGGGTCTCGAAATAGGTCTGAGCGAAAGCCGTGTCGATCATGCTGTGTCCCTTTGTTGAGAGAAAGGATAGCAGACTCGGAGGCGGCTGTTGAGCGGGATATTCACGGAAAACAAAAAAACCGTTGTCTTCCCCGAAGGCAAAACAACGGTTTACAAACATGGAGGTGCGAAGCGGAATTGAACCGCTGTTCGAGGTTTTGCAGACCTCTGCCTAACCACTCGGCCATCGCACCCTGACGAAAAGAATTACTTTTTCATCCCGGCGCGCAGACGCGCGTTCACCCGTTTGTTGCGGGCTTCACGGCGTTGGCGTTTCAATCTTTTTCTAAGTTGCTGTCCCATAACGGACGCGAACTTTATCAGAGCCGTCGGTGGCGTGTCAACTGCTACTTGGCGTTTTTCTTCTTGGTCGGCGGTGTGGATTGTGTTTTACTACGCGCCTTCATGCAAACACGCGCAGAAAAAGAGGTGCCGCTTCCTGGCACGTTCGAGATTCTAAAGGAAGACCGGCACACAGGCGCGCGGTTGGGGCGGCTTTGGACGGCGCACGGCTCGGTGGACACGCCGGTGTTTATGCCGGTGGGCACGCAGGCGACGGTCAAGGCGTTGGAGCCGCGCGACCTCGAAGAGTTCGGGGCCTCAATCATCCTCGGCAACACGTATCACCTGTTGCTGCGGCCCGGCATGGAGGTGATGGCGGCCTGCGGCGGACTCCACTCATTCATGGGGTGGAACCGCCCGATCCTGACCGACAGCGGCGGCTTTCAGGTGTTCAGCCTGAACAACCTGCGCAAGATCCGCGCCGACGGAGTGGAGTTTCGGTCGCACATCGACGGCGCGAAATTCTTTCTCGGCCCGAAAGAGGCGATGGCGGTGCAGCGCACGCTGGGCTCGGATATTGCAATGTGTTTCGACGAGTGCATGCCCTATCCCTGCGACGCACAATACGCTTGCCAGTCGGTGGACAAGACCCTATCATGGGCGTCTTTATGCCTTCAGCAGGAACGCGCGCCCGGGCAGCTTGTTTTCGGAATCGTGCAGGGCGGCGAGTATGTGGCGCTGCGGGAGCGCTGCGCGCGCGAGCTGACCGCCATGGGCTTTGATGGCTACGCGGTGGGCGGCGTGAGCGTGGGCGAGCCGGAAGACGTGATGCTGAAAGGGGTGGAGGACGGCGTGCGCTACCTGCCGCGCGAGCGGCCTCGGTACGTGATGGGGCTCGGCGACATGTTTCAGATGTGCGAGTCCGTGTCGCGGGGGGTGGACATGTTCGACTGCGTAATCCCGACGAGGGTGGCGCGGCATGGCACCGCATATACGCGCAACGGGTCCTATCCGGTGAAGGGTGGGTCGTACAAGACGGATCTGCGACCGGTGGAGGTGGGGTGCACGTGTTACTGTTGCCGCCATTTCTCGCGGGCCTATGTGCGGCACTTGCTGAACGTGGGCGAGATTCTGGGCGTGCGGCTGCTGACGATCCACAATATGCACTGCTATCTGGCGTTTATGCGCGAGATGCGCGAGGCGATCGCCAACGACGTGTTCAGCGAGTGGCGGCAGGCGGTGGAAGCGGTGCTGCGGCCCGCAGGACTGAAGTCGCGGGCAACGGTGTCAGCGAAATGACGGGGAATGGAAACTCGAAACTGGAAGCTCGGAATCCCCAAGATTCCACTTTCTTAGGAGAAAACAGATGAATTCAGGCATGATGATGGCGCAAGCTTCCCAACAGAGTGCGGCGGGGATGGGGGGCATGTTGATCCCGATGGTGTTGGTTTTCGGCATCTTTTATTTCATGATGATCAGGCCGCAACAGCGCAAGGAGAAGGAGCGGCTGCGCATGATCGCCGAACTCCGCGCGGGACAGAAAGTGATCTTCGCGGGCGGGCTGATCGGCACGATCATCGAGGCGAAAGAGGCTACTTTCCTGGTGGAGATCGCGTCGAAGGTCACAGTCGAGATCGCGCGGGGCGCGGTGAGCCGTGTGCTCAAGGACGGCGAGGCGGCTACGCTGGACGAGGCGAAATAGCCGGCCCCCTGATTTTTTAAATTCATGGGTGAAATCGACGGGGGGAGTGTGCTATACTGAACACTCTTTTGACTCTGTTAAGGTTTATTGTGTCGAACTGTGGAGCTGTTGAACAATGAGTAGAAATGACCTCTGGAAGTGGCTTGTATTCGCTATCATCACTGTATTTTCTGTGTACGTGGTGACTCCTCCCAAAGACAAGATCCGCTATGGGTTGGACCTGTCAGGTGGTACGAGTTTCACTGTCGCGATCGACGAAGCGAAATTGCGCAACAACATCAAGTCGGGCGACACCGAGCTGACGGAAGCCGAGGTGCAGAACCAGATCAACAACATCCTGAGGGATGCCGACGCGCGGGCGATCGAGGTGATGCGCAACCGGATCGACTCGCTGGGTGTCAATGAGCCGGTCATCCAAGGTGGCAAGAACCACCGCATCATCGTACAACTTCCCGGCATCAATGCCGATCAGCGCGATGCGGCCGAGAAGAGCATCCAGAGCGCGGCCTTCCTCGAGTTCAAGCTGGTCCACAAGCAGAACGATCAGCTGGTCGACAAGCTGTTCGCTTCCGGGCGTCTGCCGGAGGGCTATGTTACCGGAGATGACGGGCATTCTTACAAGCGTGCCGCGAACTACAACACGGTTGTGAAGGATCCCGAGTACGCGAACCGGCTCTCGCTCTTCGAGGTGCCCGATCCGCGCTACGCGTTCATGCTGGAGCGTAACACTGGCGCGAATGGGCAGGTGAGCTATCGTCCGGTGTTCGTGCTCCGCAAGGCCGAGCTGACGGGTGCGGCGCTGTCCAGCGCTGGGGTCGAGCTTGAGTCGATGACCGGCCGCGTGCATGTCTCGCTGGTTTTCAATGCCAAGGGCTCTGCAGAGTTTGCAAAGCTGACCAAGGCTTATTCACCGCGCGGTTCGCGTAACAAGGACAGCGAGACTGGGCGCCAGCTCGCGATCATTCTGGACGACACACTCTACTCCGCTCCGGTGCTCCGCACCGAGATTCCCAACGGCCGTGCGGTGATCGAAGGCAGCTTCTCTTGGTCTGAGGCGGCTGTCTTGCGCAACATCCTCAATGCGGGTTCGCTGCCTGCGCCGATGAAGATTCTCGAGAAGCGTTCGATCGAATCCAAGCTCGGCGTAGACGCCGTCCGCAGTGGTGTCAGGTCCGCGGTTATCGGCACGCTGTTGGTCGCTTTGTTCATGCTCACCTACTATTGGTATTGCGGCTTTGTCGCTAACATCGCGCTGCTCTTCGACGTTATCCTGATGCCGGCGGCACTGATTGTCACCTCCAGCATCATGGCCATCTTTGTGAAGGACGCGGCGATCGCAAAACGTACGCTTGATCTGCCGGTGCTGACCATGCCCGGCATCGCCGGTTTCGTGCTGACGCTCGGCATGGCGGTGGACGCGAACGTGCTGATTTTCGAGCGCATGCGTGAGGAGTTCGAGTTGGGCAAGTCGGTCGGTGCGGCGATGCAAGCCGGTTATCACCGCGCGTTCTCTGCCATCTTCGATTCGCACATTACCGCGTTGCTCACGGGCGTGATTCTGTTCGTTTGCGGCACCGGTCCGATTCGCGGATATGCGATCACCCTGTCGTCAGGCATCCTCCTCAGTCTGTTCACGGCGCTCGTCGTAACGCGTCTGATCTTCAATGCGACGGTGCCCGAGACCCGGACCAAGCCGTTCCATATGTTGAAGTTCATGAAGAACGCGAACTTCGACTTCGTGCGCTGGGGTCATGTCGCAATCGGTGTGTCCTTCGGGCTCACTGTTGTGATGATGGCGATCTTCCTCTTTCGTGCGTTCACGACTCCCGCGAACGTGCTGTCTGTGGACTTTACGGGCGGCGCCTCCATGACGTACTCGTACGAAAAGAAGGCCGACATCGGCACGGTCCGTAAAATCGTGAGTGGTGTTGTGAACGACGCCGCCCTTCAGTACGAGTCCTCGCCAGACGGAACCGGAAACCTGCTGCTGATTAAGACAGGGACGATGAAGATCGGCGACCAGAACACGTCCAAGCTGCTCGAGAATGCCTTGGCAAAGGGTGCGCCGGAAAGCAAGTTCAAGCTGGCGGGTGAGGAAAATGTCGGATCAGAGGTCGGCGCTGACCTTAAGCACTCGGCGCAGTGGTCTGTTCTGGCTTCGCTCATCGGTATCCTGATCTACGTGGCGATCCGCTTCGAGTTCGGCTTCGCCTTGGGCGGCGTGATCGCATTGGCGCATGACGCGTTCTTCACGCTGGGCCTCTACAGCCTGCTCGGACGTCAAGTGAGCCTCACGATCGTTGCGGCGTTGCTGACGATCATCGGCTACTCGATCAGCGACACCATCGTCGTGTTCGACCGTATCCGCGAGGACCTGCGGAAGGATCCGAAGATGGATTTCAAGACGTTGTGCAATCACGCGATGAACAAAACCTTGAGCCGTACGATTCTGACATCGACGACGGTGCTGATTGCCACGTTGGCTCTCTTCATCTTCGGCGGTGGTGCGATCAACGACTTCGCATTGGCGATGTTGATCGGCCTGATCGTCGGCACCTACTCTTCCATCTGTATCGCCACGCCGATCATGATGATGTGGTATAAGGGCCATCGCCCCAGTTTCGCTGTAAGTAAGTAAGTGGAAAAACGCATTTAAAAGGAGCGGCGTGCGTGTGAGCGCACGCCGCTCCTTTTTTGCGTGAGGCGGCGGGCACGAAAGTCAGGTTTCAAGGTGGCATAAAGGGCTTGCGGCTTACACGCAGAGCCTCTTGCGAGGACGGAGGACCGTTACCTCAACTGGGTGGGGTGCGTATCAGAGACACGGTAGTCTGCTTGCCGCTCAGTCCAGTCGAATGCCGCTTGTTTTCGGCAGGATGCCTAGGTTAAGCAGGATTGTTTGTTAGGGCTAAGCCTGAAAATCCTCTCGTCCTGTCCAGCGGACAAGGGGCATAAAGCATTAGCTGTTTTGTCAACAGGTCATGTCAATTTGTTCTAACGTGGCTTGTCTGCCAGGACGATGGCGTCGCGCATGACTTTTCTGAACTCCGACTGTTTCTTTAGGACGGCTGTTTGGCTACAGTCCCTTGAACCAAGATTCGGCTGCGCCCTTGTCTTCGGATATGGGGTGTCTGGCCGTATTCTTGCTCAGTAAACTCTTTTTCTCTTCGGCCGTCATAAGGCGCCCGGGTATAACGATTTCGTGTGGGCCTGGCGCTACGGTGACGGCGTTCACGCGAGCCCAGGAGAACCCAGGCTCCATGCAGACCGGGATATCGGGTAACATGCCGCCGATGGCGAGTGTCTGGGGTAAGGCGAGGCGCTTGGTCAAATCACTATTGTGTTGTGCGTTTTGGGACAGGAGCGGTCCGAGTGGCAGGCTCTGCACAACCTCGCCGGTGCTGAGATGGGCCTTGATCTGAAAACTGTTCAGAACGACAGGTCTGGAACAGCCAAGGTTGATCACCGTGAGCGTTGCGTAGGAAACGGGCTTGAAAAGGCGGCTGTTGAACTGTTTGGACTCGAAGGCCTTCTCTTCGTAAGAGGAGACGATCAGCAACAGGCCGTCTTGCTGAATTTCACCATACCAGCCGGGCTTCACCAGAGCGTTATCCGTCTCCTGGGTGGGAGCGGACGAGGCAGGGGCTGTCGGCGTATGGGATACGTCTCTGTGCATGGCTCCAAGCGCTGGCTTCTCATAGAAATTAGGTACAACGGAAACCAGTGTGAGCAGCGCGACGGGCAGTCCGATCAGGTTGCGTTGGCGCGTTTGTCGGCTCCAACGGCGCATCTGGCTCGTCTGGGCGTATGCGCCGAATCCGAGCGCCGCTACGACGAGGCTAGCGGTTAAGACGTTGAGAAAGGTGTTGGTGTTCGCATGGTTCGACTGGGCTACGAGTTCATTGACAATTTCGATGCCGAGACCCAAAAAGGCAAACACGACACACAGCGAGGCTGCATTCTTCCCCTTCGTCGATGAGCCCGAGGCGGATGACGTGCGATGGCTATGACTGCTGGGCTCTTCCGCCGTCGCGCGCGCCGCCGAACAGCTCGGGACGCGTGTGAGACGCGATGGAGAGACCCGGACGCGTGCGGCGTGAGGGCCGGAGCGGGGGTGCCTGTGCTGGCCGCCATGTTGGTCGCCACTCAACGGGTTGTGTGTGCTTGGCATAGTCGTCTAATCCGATTTTTGCTTTAACATACCTGACTTTCTTGAACGCGTCAACCGCGCGTTTCCGAGATACGCAATCCAGGGCAAGCGGGCAGAGTCATTGCGCGGTAAGCCTGGAAATCAGATGTGATTGTCTGTTTCTGCAGGCTGTGGAAATGGGCTTGAAACGCGACAAGGCGCTGTGTTACCGTCAACCCGACAATGAGAAAGGCTTCGCACTCTTTCCGACACTGCGAATGCGGCGCTACGTTGCCTTTCTGGGGTTTTGATCTGAGGTGAAAAGGAACGGTGTAGACATGAATCCGACATCCTGTTTTCGGGCCCTGTTTATTCTGATCCTGTTTCCTTTTCTGTCGCTGGTGAGCGTGTGTGCGGAGACTCCTGTGGCCGCCGGCTGGCAGGGTTCGGCACCGAAAGGAAGCGGATTTGCAATGGAGGGATACTTCGTCTGGTGCGGATCAGTCATCAAGGTAGGCAACGCGTATCAGATGTTCGCCTCGCGTTGGCCGGAGGCGACGAAGTTTCCGGAGGGTTATCGCGCGCATTCGGAAATCGTGCGGGCTGTCGCGACGAGACCGGAGGGCCCGTATGTTTTTCAGGACGTCGTAATCGGCCCGCGCGAGAAGGGGAAATGGGATAGCGGGATGGCTCACAATCCGGCGATCTACAAGGCCGGGAGCACGTTCGTCCTCTACTACATCGGCTCCGATGTCGGCTCGCGCAATCGGCAGATCGGCATCGCAACTGCGGAGGAGATCACCGGGCCGTGGAGGCGGCGCGACACGCCGTTGGACCTTGGAGTCGCGAGCGATGCGAACAATCCGTCGGCGTGTTTCGAGCCGGATGGAAGCGTGAAGCTGATCTGGCGCACGAGCGACCTCCGCGTATGCCTTTCGACTGCGCATTCGTTTGAGGGGCCGTACACGCTGGTGAACAGCAACGTCTGGCCATCGGCCAAGCTGGAGGATTTTTTCTTTTTCAAACGCGGGGGTACGTATCATGTCATCTGCGAGGATAACGCGGGGAAGATCACCGGCCACGAGCGGTGGGGCGCGCACCTCGTTTCGCCTGACGGAATCGCCGATTGGAGGGTGTGCTCGGCGCCGATCGCCTATGACCACAGCATCTTCTGGAGCGATGGCACTGCATTCGAGCCGCGCCGTCGCGAACGGGCGTGGTTACTGATTGAAGGCGGCAAGCTCACGCACCTGTTCACGGCGGTTTACGATGGCCATCGCACCTGGAACCAGCCCGTTCCGCTGACGGAGCCATCGCCTCAGCCATGACTACGTGCAACAAGGGCTTCGATGAATATGGATGTCACATACGCGTGTGTTGGTGTTGACTGGGCGAGTGTGGCGGAAACGCTGAAGCTCGTCGGAATGGCGCACTACGAACCCGACGTGCACCGAAAGGCGTTTGAGGCCAGCCATACGACCGTCTTTGCTTATCAAGGCGGGCGTTTGATCGGTTTTGGCCGGGCGATCTCTGACGGGGTCTATCAGGCGGCCATCTACGACGTCGCCGTTCTGCCCGATTTCCAAGGGCAGGGCGTCGGGAAGGCCCTAGTGAAGCACATCCTTGACCGGCTCTCATCATGCACTGTCATTCTGTATGCGTCGCCCGGAAGAGAAGCGTTCTACCGGACCCTCGGATTCCGGAAGATGACGACGGGCATGGCCGTCTTCAACAATGCGGAGAGAATGAAAGAGCGGGGGTTCACGGAGTAGCGCGCCGAACCTCGTCTGTCAGAATGCCCATCTCGCGCGAACGGGCGATTCCGCCCGGCTCCGTTTGACGGTCTGGACGTATAATTCATTCGATTGACTTAATCGATCGATTGTATTATAGTGGTTTTGCTTTCAAAGCAGAGCGGAGGCAGATGGAAACGTTCTCAGATTTTATCCTGTCCGGTGGCGACCTGACTGCCGCCCGCGCCGACACGCCGCGTCAGCGCCTGCTGGACGCGGGCCTGGTGATCTTCAGCCGCGACGGCTACGAAGCGGCGACCACCCGTGACATCGCCAGACAGGCAGAAGTCAACCTTGCCGCCATCCCTTACTATTACGGCGGCAAAGAGGGGCTTTATCACGTCGTGGTCCAGTCGATTGCCGACCTGATCGGCTTGCGTTTCGCCGAGTCTTCTTGCGATATCGCCGCGCTTCTGGACGCGCGTCCACCGGCTTCCCGCAAAGCCCTTTTCTCGGCATTCAAGCGGATTCTCTCCACCTTCGGCCGCTTCATCATCGGTTCGCAGGCTGCGGCGCTTTTCGCGCCGATCATTTTGCGCGAGCAGATGCACCCTACTGCCGCATTTGACATTCTTTACGCGGGAGGCTTAGGACAGGGCCACCGGACCGCCTGTCGACTGGTCGCGCGTCTGATGGGCCGCTCCGAAGACGACGCCGAGGCCGTGATCTGCACGCACGCGATGTTAGGCCAGATCCTTGCCTTCCGCGCCGCCCGCGAAGTGGCCATGCGCCGTATCGGTTGGACTCACTACAGCGACGAACACCTTGCAGTCATCGAACGCGTTGTCCTTGAGAACTGCCGCCGCATCCTCAACCTTCGCGCAAAGGAGATTGAGTCATGAAAAAGCGCCTGCCCCTTCTGGCCGTTCTGATCCTCCTCGCCGGAGGCGGAGTCTTCGCCGTCCGACATGTTTTCGCACTGCGCGCGCAGGAGCGCCCGCAACCGTTCCTCACGCTCTACGGCAACGTCGACATCCGCCAAGTGGAGCTGGCCTTCCGCGTGCCCGGGCGCCTCACCTCCGTTTGCTTCGATGAGGGCGACCCCGTCAACCCCACGGATCGAGTCGCCACGCTTGACGGCGAGCCGTATCGCCAAGAACTCCGGGCGGCGCAGGCCGAGCGGAATCAAGCCGCCGCCGCCCTCGAAAAACTCACGAACGGTTCGCGGCCTCAAGAGACCGCTGCTGCCCGTGCGCGTCTTCAGGAACAGGAGGCCTCGTGTAAGTTGCTTGAAGCTGAGTTTCATCGCAAAGAGACGCTTGCGGCTTCCGGCGCGATCTCGCGTCAGGAATTCGACGATGTCTTTTCCCGCCGTGACCAAGGGCTCGCTCGCCGCGAAGCCCTCAGCAACGAGCTGTCTCTGACCGAAGAGGGCCCGCGCAAAGAGGAGATCGCAGCGGCGCGCGCCACACTGGCTGCCGCGGAAGCCCGCATCGCACAGGCGGAGATCAGGCTGGCAGACACCTTTCTCATTGCCCCGTCTCGTGGCACCGTTCTTACGCGCGTCCGTGAGCCTGGCGCCATTGTCAGCGAAGGCCAGGCCATTCTGACGCTCTCTCTCGCCGAACCGGTGTGGGTGCGCGCCTACGTCAGCGAGCCGGACCTCGGACAGGTTCGGCCCGGTGCCCTCGTTGAGATATTGACTGACTCCCGGCCGGATAAACCCTATCGGGGACAGGTGGGGTTCATTTCACCCGAAGCCGAGTTTACGCCCAAGAACGTTGAGACTCAGGAGATCCGAGCCAGTCTTGTCTACCGCTTGCGTGTGGTGATCCCCCAGGCCGACGAAGGGCTGCGCCAAGGAATGCCTGTGACCGTTCGGATCCCGCTGCCGACAAACGAAAAGGCTCCAAAACCGTGAACAGGCCGCTGGTCATTCTCAACGGTGTGACTAAGCGCTTCGCCCGCGGCGCCCTTCCCGCGCTGGACGCCGTAGATGCTGCGATCTGCCCCGGCCGGATCACCGGCTTGGTTGGGCCCGACGGAGCAGGCAAAACCACACTCCTGCGTTTGATGGCCGGCCTGCTCCTGCCTGATCAAGGGCAAATCTCGGCCTGCGGCGTAGACGTGGCGCATGATCCAGCTGCGCTGCACAACCAACTCGGCTACATGCCGCAACGCTTCGGCCTCTACGAAGACCTGACCGTGATGGAGAACCTTCGGCTTTATGCGGATTTGAGGGGGCTCATCGGTTCCTTGCGCGAAGAGACCTTTGTCCGCTTGTTGACATTCACCGGGCTTGCCCCGTTCACTGAACGTCTCGCCGGACGCCTCTCGGGAGGCATGAAACAGAAACTCGGCCTCGCCTGCGCGCTCATTCGCAAGCCTCGTCTGCTGCTGCTCGACGAGCCTAGCGTCGGCGTCGATCCTGTCAGCCGCCGCGAGCTCTGGCGTATGGTGCGCGGCCTCGCCGACGAGGAAACGGCGGTGGTCTGGAGTACGGCCTATCTCGATGAGGCCGCACGGTGCGACGAGGTCCTTTTGCTGAATCAGGGGAAGCGGCTTTTCTTGGGCGCGCCTGAGGCGCTTACCCGGCGAGTGGAAGGTCGCGTCTTTCAGCTGTGCGGCGTGGTGGACAGCGCGCGTCGCGCCACGCTGGCCAGCCTGCTGCAACACCCTTCTGTCCTCGACGGAACCGTACAGGGTAGCGCCTTGCGGCTGGTTCTGCGTGCAGGAGCCCCCGCACCCGAAACCGGAGCCGGCACACGCTTGGACGCGGCGGCCCCCCGTTTTGAAGACGCCTTCATGGATCTGCTCGGCGGCGGTCCCGGAGGCTACTCCGAACTCGCCGATAGGCGGGAACCGATACCGGATGACGGTCGGAATGTGGTCGAAGCGCACGGGCTCACCAAACGCTTCGGCTCCTTCACGGCCGTTCAGGACAACAGTTTTTCGATCAGGCGCGGCGAGATCTTCGGCCTGCTCGGGCCCAACGGCGCAGGCAAAAGCACGACCTTCAAAATGCTGTGCGGCTTGCTCAAGCCCACCGAAGGACACAGTACGGTGGCCGGCCACGATCTGCGCCACTCCGCATCTTTGGCCCGCGGCCGATTGGGATACATGGCCCAAAAGTTCAGCCTCTACGGAGATTTGACCGTGGCGCAGAATCTGCGTTTTTTCGCAGGGGTCTACGGCCTCGCAGGGAAGGCTTGCCGGCTGGCGATCCAAGAAGTGACCGAAGTTTTCAGCCTTGCGCCGTTTCTTTCCTCGCCTGCACGCGAACTGCCGCTCGGCTTCAAACAGCGACTCTCCCTCGCTTGCGCCGTCATGCACACCCCCGACGTTCTTTTCCTCGACGAGCCGACCAGCGGCGTCGACCCGGTCACTCGCCGCGAGTTCTGGACTCACATGAACGGGTTGGTCTGCAAAGGCGTGACCGTGCTGGTGACCACCCATTTCATGGATGAGGCGGAGTACTGCGACCGGATCGGGCTCATCTACAGTGGCCGCAAGATCGCGGAAGGCACGCCGGATGACCTGCGGCACCGGACGGCCACCAAGGAGAACCCCGACCCGACGCTCGAAGACGCCTTCATTGCGCTGATCCGCGCCTCGGATATGGCCGGAAAGGAGGCTGTGGAATGAAACCTTCAAGCCCGGGACGTTTCCGACGCGTCAGAGCGCTCACTGTCAAGGAATGGCGGCAGGCGGTACGCGATCCCAGCACGGTTCTTATCGCCTTTGTTCTGCCTGTCGTGCTGTTGGTCATTTTTGGGTATGGCGTTAACTTGGATGCTCGCGGGCTCGGCCTCGGAGTGGCGCTCGAGAGCGATGCGCCCGAGGCCCGCAGCCTTGCGGCAGGCTTTCTTGCTTCCGGCTCCTTCCGGACGTGTGTGGCGCATGACAGACGCGCGCTTATCCAAGAGCTGACCACTGGGAAGATCCGCGGCATTGTGGTCATTCCCCAAGACTTCACCCGCCGCTTGCGCGTTGGAGGTGATGCGCCGATCCAGCTTCTGACCGACGGGAGCGAGCCCAACACGGCCAACTATCTTTGGAACTATGTACAGGGCATTCTCTATTCCTGGCTAACGGAGCGCGCACACGACACCGCTCAAACGATCTCGCCGCCGGTGCGTCTGGTCTCCCGCGTCTGGTATAACCCATCCATCGAAAGCCGTCAGGCGCTGATTCCCGGCAGTCTGGCGGTCATTCTCACCATCATCGGCACGCTCCTGACCTCGCTGGTGGTGGCGCGCGAGTGGGAGCGCGGCACCATGGAGGCCCTGCTCACCACGCCCGTGAGCCGCGTCGAACTGCTGGCGGGCAAGTTCATTCCGTACTTCCTGCTCGGGCTGCTCTCGCTGGCGGCGAGTGCGGGCGTCTCGGTTTTCCTCTTTGGCATTCCCTGCCGCGGTTCGGCGCTGGCGGTGATGTTTGCGGGCGGCACCTTCCTCTCGGCCGCTCTCGCCCAGGGTCTGTTGATCTCCACGCTTGCACGCAATCAGTTCCTCGCCAGTCAAGGAGCGCTAATCAGCGGTTTTCTGCCGGCCTTCCTGCTCTCCGGTTTCATCTTTGAGATCGCTTCGATGCCTTATCTCATCCGCCAGTTTTCGAGGATTATTCCGGCCCGGTATCTGGTCGCCCAGTTTCAGACGATCTTCCTAGTGGGCGATGTCTGGGCCGTCGTGCTGCCGAAGTGCGCGGTGCTGCTGCTGATGGCCGCCGTGCTGCTGGCGCTCACCCTCAAAAAGACGCCTCGCCGGCTGGAAGGATGATGCCCCATGCTCACCCGGATCTTCGCCCTGTTCGTTAAAGAACTGCTCGCCATTCTCAGCGACCCGCGCGGAAGGACGATTCTCATCATACCTCCGATCCTGCAGCTCCTGATCTTTTCGTTCGCAGTGACTCAGGAGCCTCGCAATCTGACGCTGGCTTATCTCAATCAGGACGCCGGGCGATGGGGATTCGAGCTGGTGCAGCGCTTCCGAGCGGCATCGGTCTTCACCCGCACCTACGCGTTGGACGGTGCGCAGCAGCTTGCGGATACACTCGACCGTCAGCAGGCGCTTGCCGTACTGGTGCTGCCCGACGATTTCTCGCGGCGCATCGAAGCCGGTGAACCTGCGGACGTGCAACTGCTGCTCGACGGTCGCCGGACCAACACCTCGCAGATCATCAACGGCTACGCGCAAAGGATCATCACCGATTTCGGCGCCACGCTCACAAACGGGGCCATGGCCATGCGGCGGACTCCGTTTGTCGTCACCCGGCACTGGTTCAACGCTAACCTGACGTTCCTTTGGTACACCGTGCCTGGCCTGATCTGCATTCTGTCCACGCTGATCGCGTTAGTGGTGACGGCTCTCTCCGTGGCGCGGGAGCGAGAGGCCGGCACCTTTGAGCAGCTGCTCGTGTCGCCTTTGCGTCCGGCCGAAGTGCTCGTGAGCAAGGCTCTGGCCGCTTTGCTGATCGCGGTCGCCGAAGGCACCCTCATTCTGTTGGCCGCGCTTTTCGTTTTTCATATCCCGTTTGTCGGCTCGATTCCCCTTTTGTATGGGACGATGACCGTGTTTCTACTGTCTATCGTCGGAATCGGCCTTTTCATCAGCGCGCTCTCGATGACTCAGCAGCAGGCCATTCTCGGGGCTTTCGCCTTCATGTCTCCCGCCGTGCTGCTCTCCGGTTTCGCGACGCCTATTGAGAATATGCCGGCCTTTCTTCAGACCCTCACACTCGCCAACCCTTTGCGTTGGTTCCTCGTGCTGATTCACGGGCTTTTCCTGAAAGACATGACGCCTGTTGAGGTCTGGTCGGGTGTCTGGCCCATGCTCATCATCGCCGCCGTCACGCTGAGTGCGGCGGCCTCACTCTTCCGTCACCGCATGGCATAAGGCTGAACGCAGCCTGCCGTCACCGCGACGACCGTCAGATGGACACGGCTTGAAGGGTTGCGGTGAGGAGCAGGGTGCCGCGGACCGCACGTTCGGGGAGGCCGGCGAGATGGGCCAGCGCGCGGCGGTAGTTCGTCATCTGGCCCTCGTAGGTGTCGCGCATACGCTGCGCGAAAGCGGTTTCGGATTCGTCGTGGCGGCGGCGGTTGGATTTGAAGTCGGCAATCTCGGCTCGGCGTTCTCCTTGTTCTTCGAAAAAGACAACGCGGTCAAAGGTGCCGGAGATCCACTCGCTGCCGGCGACCCACTCGAAGGAGCGCTCGCGCCAGAGATCGATCACCTGGGGCGTTTGCACCAGCGCGCTGCGGAAGGCGGAGGCGACGGTGAGGTCGAGATCGGCCTTCGGAATCTCCTCGGGCTGTCGGGCGGCCGCATCGAGCCATTCGATTCGGCTCAGCGCTTCGTGCAGGCGCGTGCCGCGCTGCATGGCAAGGTCGTCGCGCGGACTGAACAGTTCGCTCGCGGCGTGGCCGTGATAAACCGAAGAAGAGGGCGTGACGCGGCGGATGGCGCGACGCTTCGGGCGGGTGACAGAAGCGATAGGCGCGACTGCCTTTTCAGTGACTTCGCGACTGGGCTCCGCTTGGTCAAACCAGTTGGGGTCGCCCTCGGACCACGGCAACGGAGCGCCGAGCACGGCTTCGACGTGATCGCTGAAATAACAGCTCTCGGTGCCGTTCTCTGACGCGGGCCTGAGCAGTACGACCAGCGAGCGTTTGGCGCGGGTCATCGCCACGTAGGACACGCAGAGTGCCTCGAAGACACCTGCGTTTGTGTCGCTTTCGCGTGCGGCTGTCAGCACGGTGTCCGACTGAACGATCTGCTTGCCAGGATTGGTCAGCAGCCAGGAGTCGTCGGCGGCGAACAGCACTTCGCCGGAGCGGATGGCGTCCATGCCGACCGACTCGATGATCGGCAGCAGCACGAAATCGAAGCCGAGTCCCTTGCTGCGGTGGATCGTGAGAATCTTGACTGTCGAAGTGTCGGCGACATCGCGCGTGATGAAGGCTTCGACGAACGCGGTGAAGTCGGTCAACGTGATTTCGGCATCCGCACTTTCCGTGAACTGGGTGGCGGCTCGGATCAGTTCGCCGAGACGCGTCTGCGTGAAGAGGTCTGATCCGACTTCGGCTAAGGCCTCGATGTAGTTCCGCAGCGTGCGTGGCAGGCCGAGACGCGACACGTCGTCCAGCACTTGCCGAGAGAGTGCGGCGGTGCCTTGGTCGGACGGCAAGGAACAGGCGTGACGGAAGACGGTTTGCGCCAGCGGCGTCGCGCGCACGTGGTGCCACGCCAAGGTGTTGCCGGGATGTTCGGCCAGCTGGAGGACGTGCAACAGGGCGGTGACGACGGGCGTGTCGCAGATGGCGCTTTCACCCTCCCAGACTGCGGGGATGCCGACGCTCCGCAACGCGTCCGCGAAGCGCTTGCCGTTCTCGTTGCTGCGCACCAGAATCGCCGCGCTGAGACCGCGTTCCCATGGTCGCACGGACTGAAGATGGGCGCAGGCTGCTTTCAGGTACGGATCGATGGTTTTTTCGTCCGCCTCTTTGTCTGGGGACGGCACGCGCTCCACTTGGACAAAGCCGGCGCGCTGGTGTGAGGTGTGCGGTGCCCACAGGTGTTTCCACTTCTGACCCGCAGCAGGCGCGCCGGGTTTCAACAGGGCTTCGATTGGGCCTCCGTCGAAGACGCGGTTGACGAGGTCGGCGATCTGCGGACAGTAGCGGTAGGTGGTGTTGAGGTCGGATATCGCGTAGTGTCCGGAGTCCGCCTCTTTTTCGAAGATGGCGACATCGCCTCCGCGCCAGCCATAGATGGCCTGCTTCATGTCGCCCACGATGAAGATGGAGCGCTCATCCTCGTCGGATTGGATGACCTCGTCGACCAGATTGTTCACGGCGGCCCACTGCGCGTGCGAGGTGTCCTGGAACTCGTCCAAGGCCCAGTGGCGGAAGCGGCTGTCGAAGCGGTACTCGATGTTCTGCCGGATCGATGCGTCGAGGCTTGCGATCAAGCGGGGGATGTCGTCGAACGTCAGCAGGCCGCGGTTGCGGGTGTTCTGTGCGTAGGCGGATTCGATCTGCTCCATCAGCCGGCAGATGCCCTGTGTGGATTGGCAGCGCGCGCGCAGGACCAAGCCGTACAGCGTCTCGACTGTCTGAAGGATCAGCCGGGCCTTCTCGCCGGTGAAGCGGCAGGCCTTGCGGTTGTAGCTGATCTCGATGGCCGTCGCCTGCGGCTGGTAGGCGCTCAGGACGTTCTGAACGCTGGCCTTGGAGGGGAACGTGGTGTTGAAGGCTCGGACGAACTCGCAGAATTCGTCCCAGGCCTTTTCGCGTCCGAGTCCCTCCCAGTCGCTTCGCGTTTCCGCAGCGAGGCGCTGCGCCAGATGCTCCGGCGTGTCGTGAACGGGGAAGGGCTCGCCATTGGGCCAAATCATCTCAGGGTGACCCCAGGCTTGGGCATCCGGGTAGTCCTGGAGAATCGCGTGCCACGTCGCAACGAACTTCGCCAGTTTCTCGCCGTACGATTTGCCTTCCTTGCCGAAAGTCGCCTGACGGAAGGCTTCGAAAAAGAGTTCGGCTTCGGCCGTCGAGGCGACGCGGTTCAGCAACCCCGTCATCGCCGCGTTCTTCTCGCGTTCGATGCGGTACTCGTCCATGATCGTCAGGGTTCCCTGCAACCCGAGTTCGAGCGGAAAGGCCTGCACCATGCGGGTCATGAAGCTGTCGATGGTGCCGATCATGCTGGCGTGCTGCGTGGAGATCAGCTTGCGCAGCAGACAGGCGAAGGCGGAACGTGAGACGGAGGCGCCGTAGCGGGTGCGAAGGGTTGCCGCAAGCGCAAGGTCTAAATCCTGAAAGACGTGCGAAGATTCAGCTGCGGCTTGCGCGTCGGAAGTGGCGGCGTCTGCCAGCCGCCCCGCGATGCGGTTGAAGATCTCTCCGGCGGCGGCCCGTGAGAAAGTGAGCGCCACAATGTGGTTCGGCTCCACGCCCAAGAGCATGAGGCGGATCATGCGCGTGGCGAGCGCAAAAGTTTTTCCGGTTCCGGCGGAGGCTTTGATCAGGCTGTTCTTCAGAACCCGCATGACGCGACCCCTTTTTCAAATCGGGCCTTTTGGTCGCTGACCCAGTCGGGGCTGACACTCTGTTCGGGCGTCTCGAGGAACAGCGAGCTGTAATCCCGCTGCCACGCGTCTCTCGGCGTGGGAGGCCAGTAGATGCCCGCTTTGACGCGGTCGATCACCCAGCGGAGGGTGGTCACGGCGTCGTCGCGGCAGGGCGCGAAGTCCCACGTTTTGCACACGGTCTCTGTTTCGGTCTCGCCCAGCACGAAATAGCCGCACTCCGCTTTTGCGTCGGTCGGCACGACCGCGCCCGCTTGGGCCATCAGCAGGTACAGAGGCAGCTGCAGGTCGGTCCACACGCGCGGCTTGCCGGCAAAGGTGAAGGGCTCAAGTCCGCGCTGCACGGCTGAAGCGAGGTCGGCTTTGCTGGAGGATACGAAGCGGTCAATGCCGTCGTTCCTGCCGAGCCGGTCCCAAGTCTTGTAGTCGATGATCCGCCACGTGCCGGAGGCCGCGTGGTAGTCCAGTCGGTCGGCGCGGCCACGGATGGCGACTCCGCGTTCCGCCATGTTGAGCGGGCGTTCGGTCGCGACGATCTGCCAGCCGTCGGCCCGCAGGCGCGCTTGGCGCGCTGCGAAAAAGGCCATCCGTTTGCAGGCTGCGGAGGCCTGTAGGTGAAGAATGGCTGGAAGCGTGCCGCCGCACCGACGGTGGATGATGCGCCAGACCTCTGCCTGGAGGAAACCGGAGATTGTTTCGGCGTCCGTTTCATCTTTGTGATCGGAGCGGCCGAAAGCTTCCAATGCGTCGTGGCAGAGAGTGCCGAAGGCCATGGCGTCCAGTTCGACCACGCGGTCGTCGCACGCCTCCATCTTCAGGATGTGCCGCAGATAGAAGGTGAACGGGCACTCCAGATAGCTCTTGAAGGAGGTGGCGCTGAGCCGGTCGGGCGCCGTCTGGGGAGTAGGGAGTGTCAGCCGCCACGCGTCCGGAAGCGTGCGGTGATGGCCGGTAGCCGTGCTCTCTGCGTCGCGAAAGAGCTTTCTGGCCCGCGTCGTGAGCGTAGCCTCGTCGCACAGAAAGAGCAGACGCGAAGGCTTGCGGACATCGTTGCGGCTGGAGACACGTTCGAGATAAAGGCGCACCGCGTCCGATGGGCGCGAGTCCAGAAGTGCCTGTAGCAGGTAGGTGTCGCGCGCGGCTCGGCGTTCGTTGCTGGTCAGGCCGAGGCCCTGGCGCAACTGGTCCGGGAGAAAGGCGTGTCCGACGACGGCGTCAGGCACGGAGCCTTCGTTGAAGCCGGTGATCACCAGTTCGCGTGCGGGGCTCCATGGCAATTCCAGCCAGCCTTCGGTCAGAAGTGCGTCGGCGTCCTCCGGTTCGAGCTGGTAACTGGCCGAGGTCAGGAGTGCTTCGAAAAGGAGTGAGCGTTGAGCCTCGTCCAAGGTGTCGGTCAGGAGTGTGGACGACAGGGTTTCGAAGACCGACAGCGTGGCTTCGGCGGCGGCGGCCAGTTCGCGGTCGCCGGGCTTCCGCTCCTGAAGGGTGCGGACCGCAAACAGGGTTTGGAGCATCTCAGTCAGATGATCCAGGTGCGGACGGCCGCACGGATCGAGCAACGAGCGCACGCTGTCGAGGACGTTGAGCAGGCGTTTCCACTTGAAGGCATCCGCAGTTTGTGCCGCATCCGTTTGGTTCTGTTCGCAGAACAGGCGGGCCGCCTCGAGCGTTTGCGGCAGATGCGCGTTCTGCAGCTCATCGAGTGAGCGCAGCACGGACGCATACGCATCCGTTTCGGCGGCCATGCAGGACTCCAGCCAGCGCATCACGTCGGCTTCGCGAAGGAATGCGGCGAGCACGGAAAAGCGCGGCTGGCGGCATAGCTGTTCGAGCTGCTGGATGAGGCGTCCCAGCGAGGAGGCGGCCAGAGGGTAGGCGGCGGGGTTGTGAAGCTGGAGTCCCTTCGCCAGAAACGCCGACTGGAGCTCGCTGTACAGGGTGTCGTCGGCCATGCCGAGTGAGGGCAGGGCCTCGTCTTGCGGAATGGCGGCGAAGGCCTCGGCGACAAGACGGGCTTGGTCGGCGCTGTTAGAGGCGAGCACGATCTGTTCGTCAGCGAGAGGCAGGACGGGGGTTTGGAGGCCTGTCCACTGCTCGGGATCAGGGCGTCCCCAGATGTCGAACCGCGCGTCTTGGGACGGGGCGGCGTGGATGAGCACGCAGAGCTTGATCTGCGCGCACAGCTTTTCCAGAACCGGGTAGAGCGCGGGCTGGGCGTCGGCCAGGGCTGGCAAGACGATGCGCTCGGCACCCTCGGGCAGGCAGGGGTCGGCGACCGCCTGTCTGCGTGCGAGCGGAGGCGGTGTGCGTCCGCGTTTCTGGAGCGTGGCAAAGAACAGCGCCTCCAGCCGGGCCAGATCCTGCCAGCGCGACACTTCGACGTCAAGGTCTTCACCGGAGAGGAGCGTCTCGATCTGCGCAGCCACGTCGGCCATGACCAGCGCGTTCTCCTGGAGGATGCTCCAGAGGTCGTTCAACTGCCGCGTAACGCCCAGCGCCCAAGCGAAGGTCTTTTCGCGCGGGTGGCCTTTTTCGGGGAAAAGGTGCGGGTAGGCTGTCAGATCGAGGTCGAGCAGGAGTCGGCTCAGCAGGCCGAAAGTCTCCGCCGGTGTGGCGGCGGGGATGTCAGGTTCGCGCGCAGGAATGATCACTTGGGCGGGCAGTCGTATGAGCGGGGGCAGACAGCCACCCGACTGCTCTGCCAATGCCAGACGCAGCCGGCGCCCAGCCTGCCGGGTCGGCACGATGACGAGGAGGTGGCTCAGCGACTTGACGCCGCCGGGGGTCACGCGCATCTGGGCGGCCAGCCACTCGGTGACGGCGGAGACGAGCGGTTTTGTGTTGTCGAGAAATATGCGTTCCATGAGGGGGTTCCGCTACGAGAAGAGCCACTCTTTTCTCGCTGAACTATACCATGTTGCTGGCACTGTGGCGAGCCGACGGCGCCGCATTCTTCGGAAAGCGCCCGGCGCTTAGGGCGTTACATCGAGGGAACGTGATGCCACAGGTCGAGGTGGTGGATGGCGATGGAGCGCCTGAACGCCTCCCTTCAGAACAGTTCGAAGCGAGCCAAGATGAACCCCGCTGGAACATTCTGTTCGGAGCGTGACCCGTTGCTTGGGACGAATCAGATGGCGACTGAGACGCGGACGGGGTGCGCGACACGGTCGAGCACGTCGGGCGTGATCTTGACGAGCAGGCCTCGGCGGCCGCCATTGATGAAGAGGTGCGGCAGGTCGAAGACGGTGGACTCGGCGTAGACAGGCAGGGGCTTGCGCGTGCCGAAGGGGCTGGTGCCTCCAACCATATAGCCGGTGTGACGCGTGGCGGTGTCAGGGTCGCAGGGCGCGACCGTCTTGACGCCGAGAACGCGCGCCATCTGCTTGGTCGAGATCTCGCAGTCGCCGTGCATCAGCACGATGAAGGGCTTCTTTGCGTCGGTCTCCATGACGATGGTTTTGACGGTGGCGTGCTCGTCTACGCCCAGGCAGGCGGCGGAATGGCGCGTGCCGCCGTGTTCGACGTAGTCGTAAACGCAAGGCTCGAAGTCGGCCTTGGCGGCGCGGAGGGTGCGGATGGCGGTGGTGGCGGGGATGTCCATAGAGGGGCCTGCGATCGGCGTTCAGTGTTCGAGGTTCAGAGAAGACAAACCATGTGATATAGTATGCCTCAATGGCACAGGGATGGAAATGGGAAAGCGCGTTCGGAAACCCCATGCACAGGGCTGTGCACGGCACATTTGGGATGTGGCACGTCCTTCTTTGGGCGTGCATGCTGAGGGCGAGATGAAGAAATTCGATTTGAAGACAGTGGCGGATTTGCAGGCGGCGTTAGCGCGTGTCGGGGGGCGTCTGCCGCTGAGTGACGCGTTCGGTGTTTTGGGCGAGCCGGTAGAGGTCGGCGGCCGGCGGCTGGCGAACCGCTTCGTCGTGCAGCCCATGGAGGGCGTAGATGCGGCAGACGACGGAGGTGTGCCGAGTGAACTGACGTTTCGGCGCTATCGGCGCTTTGCCTCAGGCGGCAGCGCGCTGATCTGGTTCGAGTCTGCGGCGGTTGTGCCGGAGGGACGCTCGGGGCCGCGGCAGCTCATGCTCACAGAGCGGAATCTGGATGTGTGGCGGAGGCTCACGGAGGAGACCCGGTGTTCGGCGCAGGCGGAGGGTTGCGGCGAGGTGACGCTGATCCTGCAACTCACGCACAGCGGGCGCTACAGCCGGCCGCAGGGCAGGCCCGCGCCGGTGGTGGCTCAGTGCAATCCCGTGTTGGAGGCCGCGATGCCGGAGATGCCGCAGGCGGAGCCTGTGAGCGACGATGCGCTGGCGAGGCTGGAGGAGGCTTTCGTAGCGACGGCTGCGCTGGCGGAGCGGGCCGGGTTCGACGGCGTGGACATGAAGGCGGTGCATGGGTATCTCGTGGCAGAGCTGCTGGGCGCGCGCGGCCGCGAAGGGCGCTACGGCGGCGCGTACGAGAACCGGACGCGCTTCCTGAAGAACTGCCTCGTGGGCATGCGGGAGAGGCTTAGGAAAGAGACGTGGGTGGTGTCGCGTCTGACGGTGCTGGAACCCTCGGATTATCCGTGCGGATGGGGCGTGGTTGAACGGGAAGGCGCATGGCAGCCGGAGCTGTCCGAGCCGCTGCGATTGGTCGGCGAACTGTCGGGAATGGGGGTGCCGCTGCACAACATCTCGATGGGGTACCCGCGCTTCCAGCCTCACATGAACCGGCCATACGACCGCCCTCTCGCGGGGTGTCCTCCTCCGCCCGAAGAGCCACTGCGGGGCGTCGTGCGCTTTCAAGAGGCCGTGCGCGCGGTGCGGCGTGCCGCAGGCGGGGCGCCGGTGATCACAGCGGGGCTGTCGTGGCTGCAACACCTGGCGCCATACGTAGCGGCGGGGCTGGTGCGCGAAGGGTGGTGCGATCTGGTCGGATTCGGCCGGAGCGCGTTTGCCTATCCCGACGCCCCAAAAGATATTCTCGAGCGAGGGGCGATGGTTCCGGAGAAGTGTTGCGTGACCTGCTCGATGTGTTCGCAGATCATGAAGGATCTGGTGGGACGGGGCGGTTGTGTGGTGCGCGACTCGGCTCTCTATGCTCCGGAGTATCGCAAAGGGCGCGAAGCTGCGAACAGGGGGTAGCGGGTGGCAGGGTCGTCCTGTGCGGTGGCGGAAGCTGTTCTGCCGCTTTCTTTGTTCATGATAGGCTTGACCGATAGAGCCGGATGCCATAAACTAACAATGGCGGTAATGATGGATGTTCCGCCCGGCCACTGTTTATAACGTTTTGTGGGGCTTCTCAGCGCCCATCATACCGTTTTTGCCGGGTGTGCGCGGGGTCGCTCCTGGGTGTCTAACGCCCATATCATTCGGTACACAGGAGGATCGTGAGATGAACACACCGATCAGTCAGCTTCTCATGCAGAAAGGGCGCGACATCGTATCGATTTCGCCGCAGGCTTCTGTTTACGAGGCCATCCAACTGATGAACGAAAAGAACGTCGGATCTCTCCTTGTGCTAAATGCTCACGGAAAGATCGCCGGTATTTTTGCCGAGCGCGATTGTTTTCTCAAAGTCATTTTGGCCGACAAGTCTCCGAGGGACGTGTTGGTGAAAACGGCGATGACAAAGAAGGTCATTTACACGTCGCCGGAAAATACGGTGGACGAGTGCATGGCGCTGATGACGCAGAAGAGGATCAGGCACTTGCCAGTGATCGGCTCGAATGAGCGGATTCTGGGCATTATTTCCATCGGCGACCTTGTCAAATTCATGGCGTCGGAACAGGACGCCCTGATCAGAAACCTCGAGAAGTACATCGAGGGTTCGCTCTAACCGACACGTCAGGTGTGCCATCCACAGCTCGCCGCCCGATTGTGCCGGAGATGAGGATGTGCCCCCTCGTTTAAACGCTTCCGGTGTTATCCGAAAGCAGTCTGGAGTTTGGCATGACCTCTCTTTCCGCATCTGCTCCCTGTGGCTGCGCCTGTGCCTGCGAGCCCTCGGAAGCTGACCTGTACAAGCGTCTCGACGAAGTGATCGGCGAATACCACGAGAAACCAGGCGGCTTGATTCCCGCCCTGCAGACGGCGCAGTCTGTTTTCGGTTACCTTCCCGAGCCGGCTATCCGCCGGATTGCTGACGGTTTCGGCAAGACCGTCAGCGAGGTGACCGGCGTGGTGACCTTTTACTCGTTTTTCACATTGCACCCGCGCGGGAAGTATCTGGTGCGTGTGTGCCTCGGTACGGCTTGCTATGTGCGCGGGGGAAAAGAGGTGTTGGACGCCTTCAAGAAGAAGCTTGAGATCGATGTGGGGGAGACGACGTCCGACCGGATGTTCTCGCTCGAAGTCGGGCGGTGTTTCGGGGCGTGTGGCATGGCACCCGTGGTGATGGTCAACGACACCGTCTACCAGCGTGTCAAGCCGGCGCGCGTCGGCGAGATGGTCAACCAGATTTTGTCCGGTGCCGCGGCGGCCGGGGAAAAGGAGCGCGCATGAACGCCCCCGTCTTAAAGAGGATTTCCAGCGTGACCGAACTCGGCGAACTGCGCGAGCGTTTGCGTGCCCAGAAGCCGTCCGACAGCGGCTCCGGGACACGTCAGATCCTCGTCTGCTTCGGCGGCAGTTGCTTGGCCTCCGGAGCGAAAGAGGTCCGCGATGCGCTGCGTTTGGCTTTGGAAGAAGAAAAGCTCAGCGGTCAGGTGGCGCTGGTCGAGAC
>Ga0118677_10003677_pt1 | contig 28768 bp, 15 predicted proteins | sample AliMusrvi5mmetaG_FD_86154 | JGI IMG/M metagenome (GOLD analysis project Ga0118677, IMG submission 86154) | reverse complement strand
GTGTATAAGAGACAGCCTGAAGCCTGATACTGCCAGCAGTAGCAACTTGCTGCTGCTACAGCCATGGTGCTACTGGTGATGATGTTCGTCCACGATGATAGACATACACCACCACGCGCACGCGCTGGTGAGCGAATACTTTGAGGCGGGCACCATCTCACTGATTTACGCCGTGGTGGGAGTGCTGGTGTGGCTGCTGGTGAATAACCTCTATCATGCCGAGGCGCATCTCGCCGGCAGCTTGCGTGAACTGGAACAGACCCGCGGTCGCATCATAGCTCACGGCCCCCTCTGACGGCACATCGTTCCACGTAGTCAGGTCATCGGTGTACTGGAGTTGGTAGTGCAGCGTGATGCCGCCTCCAGCCACACTAGCCGCGCTACCCGTACCCAGCGCCATCACGCCATTCCCCGACAGAGCAGGCCAGAGGACTTGCGCCTGACCGGCAGCGTCCATCTTCAGGCTGGTGATGCGGAAGGAGCAGGTGCCCCACACATCCATGCCCAAGGCATCCTTCAGCCGCAGAGGCAGACCGTCGAGGCCCACGGCGTTAGGATCGGTCGGGCTCATGTCCAACGGCGAATTGGCATACATCTCGTACACATTGACGCCGGGGATTGCCGACGCGGTGTAGCCGCGCAAGGGCCCGGGGCCTGCCGCCGTGAGATTCCCGTAGTATTCGTATTCCCAGTCGTCGGCGATCTTGTCGTTGTCGGTATCGGCAAACATCACGTAGACATCCTTCGACAATGCACTCGCCGGCACGACCACGCTGCCGGGCAGATAGATCGTGGTGGACGGCATGAAGCCGGTCGTTTCCCAGACGTCCTTCTTGCCGTTCGCATTCTGATCCAGGAACGCCCTCAGGTAATACGTGCCTGCCGGCAGACCCTGCAGGGCAAAGTGACTCCGGTTCAACGGCCAGGCATTGGTCGTGACGACATTCTTGACCGTCACCTGCGCGAACGGCACGCCGCCGAACCCGGGCGACGTATACGCCTGCACGATGAAGCTCGAATTGGTCACCTTGCCGGGATAGACCACATCGCCCCGGATCGACCACGGCCCCTGTCCCGCATCGTCCAAGGCCACGGTGAACCAGTTCCATGTGGAATACGCACTGGTACCGCCCGGGCTCATGCTCTTCACTTGCCAGCAATAAACGCCGTTCGTGAAGGCACCGTCGCCGGCATAGATGGGCAACCGGTAGTGCGTGGTCCCGTCCGCTTCCCGGAACGTGGGCACATCGACCACATCCAGCAACGACGCGTTTGTCGTGGAATTCGGCTTGATCACGAGTTCGAAGCGCGTCGCATTCGTGTCCATCGCCCACGTGAACTCGTTCAAGGCATAGTGCAGTGGGGCCCCGATCGGATTCACGCATTGCGGCGCCGCAGGCGTCGTCGTGTAGTACGAATTGTCGAAGTAGTTCGTAGCCACAACCGACGAGCCGTCCTGAGCAAAGACCGTAATGCTCATGCTCGCGCTGTACGGCAGGGTGCCGGGGAATCCCGCCCGTCGATAGTCCTGCTCCATCAGCCAATTACGGGGAGCACGAATCGAGAATTTGGTCACGAGGGCAGGCGTGACCGCGTTATCGATCTCGATCGGATAGACCGTCTGGCCCGGCTGCGCGGTCCACGCGAACCGTTGATATCCAGGCAACGCATCGGTGAGGCCGATCTCCACCGTAAACGACCCGCGCCGTACGTCGATCGGTTGATACTGGGCAACGCCCGCAGGTTCGCCAGGATCCCACGTCTGATTGCCATTGCGATCGATATAAGCGAAGAACCAAGCGTTCCCTTCCTTCAGGTGCCCAGCCTTGACTTGCGCGAATGTCAGACTCATGGGGTAAACCAGTGCCGTTTGCCGATACCGGTAGGTCGCCGTGATGCCGACGGGCGGCACCGCCATGACCAGTTTCCAGCCGCCCGTGAGGTAGTCGATCGTCCCACTGGTTCCAGCGACCGTGCCTATCAGGTTCCCATTGCCGTCATCCGCGAACGACCCGCCCCCTGCGACCGTGATCGTGACCGACCCGGGAACGATGTTCCCGAATGCCAGCGATCCCGTGAGGGACGGAAGTTCTTTCTCTGCGGTCACTTGGATGAACGGCAGGTCGGCCGTCGTAAAGGTGGCATCCGGCAACCCGTCCATCGAGTCGACGCTGTAGGCATTAATAATAAGGTTGCCAGCACCTTTGAGTCCGGCGTACTTCATTTTGAACGTGACGGACGGAATCGGGTAATTCGTATTGTTCTGCGGATCCGTGCTTTCCTGGAATTCCGCCAGATTCGACCACCCGTCGATGTCGGGATCCAGTTGGGCGTCATAAAGCCGCGGGTCCAAACCGTGCGTCTGCTCCCACCAGTCGTCCATGCCGTCGTGGTCCGTATAGAGCTCGCCGTAGATGCGGTAGCGATAATTGTTGGTGGAAGAGGTATCCCAACAATAGAAGTCAGAGTGCCCGGTCCTGCGGGTATCGTATCGCAGCGGATCCGTTCCCGCCTTGTACTCGGCCACGTTGCAGAGACCGTCACCGTCCGGATCTCCGTTGCCGCCATTGAGGCCGGTGGCATCGTACGGATCAAGACCATAGGCCATCTCCCACCAGTCCGGGAGACCGTCGCCATCCGAATCCTTATCGAGCGGCGCCGTATTCACGGTGTTCGTCGCGAATACCGCACCATCAAGCACGGCCGCCGAGGACCAGTTGTTCTTCCAGTCCTGGGGCACCTGGAAGTCCTGAGCCGTGATGCCGCCATCGTCGAAGCGGAACTCCGCGACTTTGCCGGAAACGCCCGTGCTGGCGTAGTCCACATAGGAGGCGCCTTGGCCGACACCCGACGTGCCATACGCAATCCGCATGTAGCCAGCCTCGCCCCAGCTTGTGCCCCACTGGTTCTTCAGGATCCAGTACCCGCCCACATCATCCCAACCGACCAACAGAACGGCGTGATTGCCGAAGCCGGTCGGACTCGGCTCACTGGTGTTGAAGATGCCGCCGGAATAGGCTTGGAAGGCCGGCCCGACATAGATGGCCACCATCACGGGACCATGGTCGAAGATGGCCTGCTTGATCTTGGCGTCCGGGATGGATAGGTCGTCATCACCCGTGCCAACGAAGGCCCAGTCTTTCAGCAAGAACGGCCGGACATAGGGTCCGCCGCAAGGTATCGTGTCGTCGGCCTGGTACGGGTCGGCGGCTTCGAATACGGCGCCGAACTTGCCATCAGCCGACGGGGTATCGAAGTGGTACTTGTGCGCCGAAAGACCGCCGTTGCACGAGAATCCGTCCAGATTGCAGGTCAACAGGTACTGCTCGGACAGATCGAAGTCCGTGCCGGTGGCGATCTTAAGCGCGCTCTCGAAGCAACCGACGGTGGCGAATGCCCAGCAAGCTCCGCACTGGCCCTGATCCTTGACCGGCGTGACGCCGTTCTTGGTCACCCAGTTGAAGGAATTCGGCAATCCCACCACCGGCGCACTGGCCGACGCAATATGGGCTGGATCCGGCGACCGGAAATCACCCGGATTGTTCTTAAAGCCGCACAACTGGTTCATGGGGCGCAGCAAGACCGGGCTGTACTTCACCGTGTACTTGTTGCCGCCCGCAACCGCCAGACTCTGTGCCTGGGACAGGAGGGCATCGGCCTTGGCCTGCTCGCTGGCCGTCAACTGCGTGTACGCCTTGCCGGCCGTGGTTTGTCCGGCGGCAGGCGCCAACGGTCCGTTATAGTGGTTGAAGATATCGTCCGCGGACCGCGCGGAAGCCCAGATCCGGACTTCGTCCATGTAACCGCGGTACCCGTTGGCCACGACGCCGGATGACCGCGACGCACCGATCGTGACCTCATCGTTGCGGTGACTTGAAACATAGCCGAACGCGAGCGGCGGCAAATGGGAACCGTCGGTCCGGTATGTCGCCAACTTCCCGTTCACATACAGCGAGAGGAGGTTGGATTCGCTATTGAAGACCCCGGCCACATGCGTCCACGAACCGGTCGGGATCGTTACCGTGGCGAGTCCTGCGGAGTGCTCGGTCGGCTGCAGACCGTCCAACCGGGTTTCGTACAGCGCACCGTTGGTCGTCACCAGATACCGGACATAGGGTCGCAACGTGCCGGCCACCGTCGAGTTCGTTTCCAAGCCGATTTCGTAGTTGATCGCGTAGTCGGAGGGTACCAGACCTTGGACGAAACGGCTCACCAACACGACGCCACCTGCGTTCGTATTGGCCTCGGGCTTGACCCAGGTCTCGACCGTCCAGTCGCGGGACATGAGATTGTCGCTCGGCGGAACGATCAGGCGGGCATTGCCGTTCAGGTAGACGGACCGCGGCACCGCGGGCGAAAGCGGATTCAACGGATCGGTGGAGTTGACCGGCAGCGGGGTACCAGCCGGGCGAACCCACGTCGCGTCAATCGCGCCATTGACCTCTTCCCAATCGGTAATCCCGTCGTCGTCCGTATCCTTCATGTTAGGCATCGTGCCGAGCTTCTGCTCCTGCACGTTGCTCAACCCGTCGCCATCCGCATCCAGGTCGCCATCCGGGATTCCGCTCGGGTCGGAGATGACCGCACGGGGATCGGTGCCGCAGAGGTACTCGTAGTAGTTGCTGAGTCCGTCGCCGTCGATGTCGGCGTCCGCCCCGTTGATACCCGTCGGGTCCAACGGGTCGAGCCCATGGGCCTCTTCCCAGGCGTCGGGCATGCCGTCGCCGTCGGAATCGAACGGTTGGGTCGCGGGGATGCCGCCGTTATCCCACATAGGGATGCTCGTATCCGCGGACGCCCATGCGGCCGGCACCATATCGTTGAAGGAGTCGAACACCTCATCCGGCAGCGCCGGGGCCGTGAAATGCCGATTGCTGTAGGGGTTGCTCGTGTTGGGATATACAGCGTTGGTTGCGGCTGGATCGCCAACGTCAACGGCCGGAAGCAGCGGCAAATGCGCGACAGTATTCCAAATCCAAGGGATGTACCGCGCATCACCGCCACCCACACCGGCGTAGAGTTCAGCATGCGAGGAATCGTAACCCCAGTAGTCGGCAGACAGATAATCGCTCGGGAAGATGGAATTGCCAGTCACGTCGAATCCGAGCCCTGCCGGCGCGGTCGGCACGTATTTGGGGTCGGCCAGCGCATCGAAGGTATACGCGTAGAGCAAGAGCGCCCCCGATGGCGACGCGGCCATAACATCCTTCTGTCGCATGGTCTTCGTCATCGCGCTGACCACTTCAGACTGCGATCGGGCGCCGTCCCAGATGCGGACCTCGTCGATCCAGCCGTGGAAATTGTTGAAGGGCTGCGGGGGCAATCCCGGCCCAGATGGCAGAGGCGTGAAGACATTGATCACGCCATCGGGATTAGCATCCGCGGCGCCCACGATGATGGGAGCACCCAGTTTGAAGACCGTCGTGCCATTGCCCCATCGGGCATGGGCCGGCAGTTCGTTAGGATTCGACTGGGCCGCCATCTGTCCATTCACATAAAGCGTAAGAACGCCCCGCTGGGTCGGGTCGGTGTTGGAAGGCAATTGATAGGTACCGCAGAGATGCGTCCAGTTCGTGGCAGGCAACTGGGCATAAGCCGGGGCCTTGGCCATGTAGAAGATGGATTCGCTGCCCTCGCCATTATAGCCGACAAACGGAACGCCGTTGGGATCAACGCCGACCCTGAAGTTCACACGAAGCCCTGAGCCAAGGTTCATCGGATTGCCGATGGGAACCAGCATGGGGCGTTCAACGATGATCTGGTCGACACCGGAGGCCGGCGTGATCGGCCGGACCCAAGCTTCGGCCGTAAACGACCTGAACGTGTCCGTCAGGTAGGTTGTCGAGTAAGGCGTCCGCGCGTAGGCCATCTGGCCGGGCGGCAGGTAAAGCGCCTTGCGTTTGACCGGATGCTCGGGCGAGAGCGGATCCGTCTGGGTCGCCACCAATTCCTGGCGATCGCTGAACCCGTCGGAATCCGTATCGAATCCCTCATTGGGCGCAAAGTCATACGCATAGATCGGCGGCGGCAGAATGCCGGACCACGGCCAGAAAGAGCCCGGCATATAGTACTTGTTCACATAACTTGAAGCATACCATACGTCCTTGATCCACAGCGGACTCGGATCGGTATGATACTGTGGATTCAGCACGGGATCGATCAGGTTGACGGCTTCCTCGGAATTCGGCAGGCCATCGCCATCCGGGTCCATGAACGGGCTGCCGGTGATATATGGATTGGAGCGCGGATCCGCGACCAACTCGTCATAAGGCAGGGGCTCGCCGATGGGAATGGGCGCAGCGAAGATTCGCGACCACACCAGATTGAGCACGCCATAGGTGGGATTCAGGCCATGGTAGACCTCGTAATAGTCATCCATCCCATCCAAGTCCGAATCCACGAGATTCGGATTGGCGCAAGCGTAGCCGAACTGGCCGAGTTTGCCGAGTAGCGGATTGTAGGCGAGTTGCGACCAGTCCCACACCTTTGGCGTTCCGGTATAGAAGTCGCCGCTGTTGTAGAATGTGTTAGTCGGGTGGCCGGCCCACATATCCCACTGCCAGTGATACACGGACGCCGAATAATATTCGAGGTAGTTGGGCAGTTTGTCTTTGTCCGGATCCGCAAACGTATCGCCCAGTGTGCCGTCAACGCCATTCGGGCCGCCGTAGCAGCCTTCAAACGGATCCGGCATGGTATCGCCGTCTGTATCGGTCGACGTGGGGTTGAGGCCACCGCTCGTGTAGGCACGGCCGTTCCATGTTGCTGCAACAAACACCTGCAACTGGGTCGAAATGACACCGGTGATCGGGTCGGTCACCAGGACGACGTTCGTGGCGTTGACGGAGGTGCCATTGAAAAGGAGGCTCTCCCCCTGGTCGGCAACCCCGTCACCGTCTGTGTCCTTGTTCCAAGGGTCGGTCGGGAATATCTTGTTCTGCCACGTCGCTACCGGCACGAGCGCCGCCCGGTTTGTACTGGACGTGAAGAAGCTCTGGAACTCGGCGAGGTTCGCAAGTTTGTCACCGTCGTAGGCAGCATCGCCCGAGGCGTCTGAGTTACTGTTGGCGCTTAAACCGACATAGTTCTCCCATCCATCCCACATGCCGTCATTGTCGGTATCGGGGCTGAAGGGCTGAGTCGCGTCGTCAACCGAAACGATGCTCGAAGGAATCATTGTCATGATCCCGTCCGCACCCAGCAATTCGTCAAAATTGGAATAGCGCTGGGTTTGGGGCGCAGCGGCAATGCCGGGGCCTGGCATCGTTGCCGGGGTTGGGTAAAATTGAGCGACGGCCGTGCGCGGATCGAAACCGGAAGCCGCATAGACCTCGTGGTTGCGCAACGCAAGTTTGTTCGCGCTAGCCTTCGCCATCCAGTCGTCGTCAGGGTTGTCCTGTCCATCGGCAAGCACGTTTCCGGGCGTGACGGCCGCCCACGGATCGTAGCCGAAGATGACTTCATAGCCATCGGGCAGTCCGTCCAGATCCACATCCCACATGAACGGATGCGAACTGCGCTGCGGAGCCACATCGCCATTCGGCGGGAGGGTCATCACGATGCTGTGAGGCGCGCCGGCAACGCCGACTGACAACGCCGTGGGTTGCCAGGCGCCGTACTCGAGGACGGTATTGAAATAGTACGGGGACACCTTGCCGGTCTGGTAATCGTAGAGAATATCCTTATCCGGCCCAGGGGTGTCGTTGGCTGCGGTCAGCAGAGTCTTGGGGTTGAACACGCGGGTGGAATTCGTGACGCCATCCCACAGCGGGATGTTGTTCGTGTAGTAGATACCGACGCCATTTACAACGCCGACAAGGATGAGTTCATTGGTACCGCCGTGGGCCTGCTGCCACTGGTCCCAGTCGTACTCGAAGCCATCGTCCAGCGTATCTTTGTCCGAATTGATCGTGTTGCCCTTGCTTTGGTCACCCGTATCGTGCGTGGTTGCGTAGTCGGTCACCAGGATCGTGACGGCGGGTCGCTTGCCGACGGGATTACCAGCCAGGGGATAGCCTGCATCGCCAAAGTTTTTCGTCACGAACATAGGCCCGTTCGTATCCGGACCGATGTATTCCTCCATATTAACCAGAGGGTGCTGCTTGATCTGGTACCCGTTGACGGTGCTCCAGTGGTAATCGTTATCCGGATTTCCGTTCGGTCCCTTGTCAACGATCGTGTTGCCGTTATCCGTGGCCGCGGGCTGATAGTTGATGACCACAGTGACCGACGAATTCGTTTCCGGAGGATCGATGGAGCCGTACTCGTAGCCGTCATCCATCTTGTCCCCGTCGGTATCGGCATTGAAGGGGTTGTAATACCAACCCTTGTTCGTGACCGAGTACGAAGCCTCCTGACTGTTGTTCAGGCCATCATTGTCGGGATCGTCGGTGGGACCATTGCCCGGTGCCCCTGCCTGCATGTTCCACAGGCTCACGAACCATGCGGGCAGCAGCGGCGTCGCCACCGCGCGGAAAAATGGCTGGATGCTGGTCTTGGCGGTGATGGCCGGATGAGGCTGCACAACTCCACTGAGATCCGGGTACATCTTGACGCCGCCCACCATGCAGTAGTCGGGTTCGTACAGCGCCGGGTTGGCCGAAACCATTGTGATCGTAATGGTCGTATTGGAATCGACCCAGCCGTCCAATGGATCGTCATCGCCGGAATCCTCGGTGACGATCGCGGTACCGTTGGTTGGGTTGATAATCGGCGAGAGTTGATATTGCCTGACCCACTGCCATGTCCAGACGACGTTGGTCACGATCTGCCTGGGGCCCCATGTCGTGACACCAGCGCCGGTTGCGGTCGGTGAGTTCGTGAGGCCGTTATACCCGTTGACGCGGAAGCGGTTCCCGAGACCGTCAGGCACATGCGCGAGCGAAACCGGGACGGTTAACGTCGTCTGGTCCGGAACATTCGTCGAATAGAGGGTATGCGTCACCGGCCCGCCGTCTTCGAGGCCAAGCACGCGCCAAGTCGGACCGAAGTTGGCGGTCAATGTCTCAGCCCCATTTGCCATGGCATAGGTCACCGGATTGGTGCCGGAGACTGGGATCGGGCTGCCCGTCCAGTTCAGGAAGGCATAGCCGTTGGTCGCGGTGGCCAAAACGGTGACGACGTCGGCGACATTCTGGGTGTAGGTGCCGGGAGCCTTGACCGTGGTGCCGGCGCCGGCTGGGTTGACCTGAATCGTCAACGTGGGGCGGGCATCCTGGTACACGGCCGTCATCAAGGTCCAGGCAGCGTTCGTCGCGATACTCACGATAATGCTGCCGTCCGCGTTATTCGTGGCGCTGAACGGAGCGAGGGTGACGACGTTCGTATCAAATTGCCAATATTGGAATTTGTAGTCCGCCGTTACGCCGGGCGGCGGATAGATACTAACGTAGGCCGTCGAAAAGACATCGGTCGAGACAGTTGGAACCAACTGCAAAGCATCCGATGAGCGAATCGCCTTTCGGAATACCGTGGTCGCTTGCGCGGGACAAACCGACAGCACCACTGCCGCCAGCAACCCGAGCCCCACCGCCGAACGACTCATTCTCCGACACGATGCGATTACCGCACTGACTGTTTTCATGCTAGTTCTCCGAAGACATCTCACCCTGTCGCACGACCAGATTTGTATACTCCGCTAAGACGGCTGCCTGTTTCTTGGACTCGCCCTTGTACGCCGCGTTGGCACTCAATACCTTACGATAAGTTTCATAGGCGGCAGTCACTGCCTGGTGGGCCTGCTGGACATCAGGCTGAGGCTGATCATAGATGGCTTTCCGTTCGAGGTCACCCAATGACCGCGTCACCACGTCAAGTTGCCGTAATGCCTGGACGATCGCGTTCGTATCGACGGTCTGCCCATTCTCTGCGGTCGCGATGCTCCGGTCCACCTGGGCCCGCAAGTCTGCGGCCTGACGGGTCAAATCGGCATGCCCGTCGACCTCTATTGCGCACGTAGACTCAAAGGAAGACCGGGCCTGATCCCATGCTTCGTAGGCTGACCGCACGGCAGAATCGCTGTCACGGGCTGCGATCTCCGCCTTGGCCACACTGACCTCCGCCGCCGCCCGCTCCTGTCCTTTCCTGACCACGAAATCGGCGAGTGCCCTGCGGGCGAAGTCGCGTTGGGCAGCGCGCATCGCGAGTTTGGCCTCCGGCGTACTTTCTTCCGGCCTCCGGGGTGGGTTGCCCGTTGGATAGGTTATACCGGTCACCCGGACGGCACGAGGCTCCACCTTCGGTGCGACCACGGGTAAAGTCACCTGGGTCGCAGGTACCGCTGCAGGCGCCGTTCGAACCGTCGGCTGGACCGGCGCCTTGGGCTGCTCCTTACGCGAGCACGCGACCGTTCCGCACAATACGGCGACTGCGATCGGCCATGCGACTGCGCCAAACGCCGAGCGAACTCCATCTCTGTTGTTATCCTTCACCATCGTACCTTCGTGGTCGATTATACATCTTCTCCGGCTACGGCGCGATCTTCTTCACACGCAAAAACTCGACCCGGTTCGTCGCCGGAAAAGCATTAGTGATCGAGATCAATCCCCGCCACTGCGACGTCACCGTCAGCGTGTCGAACCAGTTCGTGCTCAGGAGGTTCGTCGACCACTGCACCCGGCTGACATCCCCTGAACCGGTCAACCAACGCAGCACCGACGGCACCAACCTCAGGCCATCGATCCGCGGCGTGACCGGACCGCCCAACAGGGTCGGGTCCGTTCCAGCAGCCAGTTCGGCGCCGTCGTACACGCCGTTGCCGTTGCTGTCAGGGTTGAGCGGATCGGTGCCGAGTCGATACTCGCCGATGTTGGACACGCCGTCGTGGTCGGGGTCGGCATTGGGGTCAACGCCGATAGTCCCGAAGTGGTAAAGCTCCCACGCGTCGTCAATGCCGTTGCCGTCCGTATCCAGTGTGATCTTTAGCCTGAGCACGCGGTTGTTGTAAGTGTCCGCCACGTAGAGAACATCTTCGTCAGGTGCCGGGGCGGCGCTGCGCGGCAGATTGAAGGCCCCCAGCGGCCCGGCATTCGTAATGGCGCCCATGAAGACCGGCGTGTCCCCCGTGCTCCTTAACATCTGAACGCGGTTGTTGTGAAGGTCGGTCGCGTAGAGCAAGCCGCCAATACCAGACTGGATATCCCAAACCCAATTGAACTGACCCGGACCGGACCCGCCGGTTCCGTAGCTCCACATGAGCGCGGCATTCCCGAAAGCCATAACGCGATTATGCGCACTGTCGGCGGTGCTTGAAGGACTATCGGCGGTGAACACCGTACCGCTCGTTCCGATGCTGATGCCCAGGAGACGGCCGAACTGGCCGGCGCCCGAGCCGCCCACACCGAACGTCTGCAGGTACGCGCCGCCGGGGGTGAACACCTGGACGCGGTTGTTGCCCAGGCCGCTGGCCTTGCTGTCGGCCACGTAGATATTGCCTGTGGCGTCAAAGGCTACTGCCATCGGTGCGTTGAACTGGTTCGAATCCGTCCCGAATGAACCGAAAGCAACCAAAGGAACAAGCACGCCTGTGCCCGGGGTCACCGAGAACAAGCGGATGCGGTCGTTCAGGGTGTCGGCCACAGCCACGCGGCTGCCGTCGCGACTCACCGCGATGCCGCTCGGCGCGCTGAATTCCGTGGGCGTCGTCGAGCCGAAGATCGAGAACCGATTGGTCAGCATGCGATCCCACACCTGAACGCGGTTGTTCCCCGTATCGGCGATGAAGACGAAATTGCTACTCACCGCCACGCGATTCGGATTCTGGACATCCGTGACCGCGGTGGCCGCCGTAACGGCCGTCGGGAGCGCCTGAACGGGCAGTCGCGGATCCATGCCGTGTAGCACGCACCACCCATCAGGGATGGAGTCCCCATTGCTGTCACGACTGTAGTTGGATGGCTTGTTGACCACCCACGACACAAAGTCTATGGACTGCGCGGCGGGCGTCTGCAGGACGCGCGGCGCCGAGTCGCCATAGGCCACGGAAGTCTCATACGAGGCGGCATCCCACGCGCGGACATACACCACCGCGTTGGACGGCAGGCTATGCGCAAACGTTTTGACGAACTTGCCGAGATTGGCGGCCACGCCCGCCCCATCCCCAAAGCGTCCCCACGGTTGCTGGGTATCCGAGGCATAAAGAATCCGGTCGTCACCGGTGGCCTGACCGGCGGCTGTCGGCGGCTCGGGAACCCCGTTCGTTCCCGCGTAGAGCACCTGGAACACACACGAGGTGATGCTGCCGTTGCCGGGGAGCCGCTGGCCGAGCCAGTTGATCACACCGCCCGATGCGCTGACGGTCAACAAGTTCGTTGCGACCGGAACGATCGCGCCGTCCACCGTGAAGGGCAGCACATCGGTGGCCGATACGACACCGCCCACCATGGATTGGTGCTGCAGTTGAATGACCGCCGCCCCGATGTTCTGCGCCGCCAAGGTCACGGGAACAGTCGCGGCGCCGGCAGCCAGACTGCCAGGTTCAAGCGTGCCGTAGGCGACCGTGCTTCCGCCGATGGTAACACCGGCGTCCGCGCACGTCACTTCACCCGACACGTTCGCCAGCGTGGAGGTCGTGCCATTGTAGACTTGAAACGCCACCTGGACTGTTGTCCCGGTTGCACCGTGGTTGGGCAACCCGGACGCCAACCACACCGCCGGACCCAGTTGGCTTTCCACGTGCACATCGTCCACGTACATGGCGCTGTCAACCGCCCGGAATCGAATCTGGATCGACCGACTGCCGTAAATTGTGTTGTCAAGCACGAGGCGTTGTTCGACCCAGGCGCCGCCCGTCACGGCCAAAACGCCACCGGGCGCCGCACTCCGCCATCCACTGGAGCCACTGTTCACTTCCACGTCCCCGGTTCCATTGGCCAGCCAAAGCTGGAAGACAAGCACCGGGTTCACGCCGACCCCGATGGACGGCGACTGAAGCCAGGCATCGAGAGGACGGTCATAAGGCCCCGCCATCGTTCCCCAACAATTGGCGCCGCTATAGGCAGTCGTCGGCCCCGCCCAAAGGATCGGGTCAAACACGGGCGGTCCCCAAATCCAACCATTCATTGTCAAATCAGAGTACACATTCGTGGAATGTGTCCACGTTGTCACGGCGCCGTCGAAGTTGTCCGTGAAATCGACCCTGGTCCACGGGAGCGTGTAGATGGCTTGGTAGTCGGGGTTGGGGTTCAGATTACCACTGACGTCCGTCAGGCTGTTTGAGGGCACCAACAAATACATCGCGCCCATCACGCCAGCGCTGTCGTATCGGGCCCGAAAGTGTTGTCCCACCCCCGTAACGTCCGCAAAATCCTTAAACGTGATGCCACCGGGAATATTATTGGAGACGACGACCAGATCGCTGCCAGTGAAGCCTGTGACCTGTTCATCGAATACAAAATCGAACGAGATGATACTCCGGTCGGCGTTCACACTGCCTGTGATGACGCAGTGGGGCGGGATGGTATCGCCAAGATCGAGTTGGACGACGGTAAAGGTGCCATTCCCGACATTGGTGTTCAAAGACGTAATACTGAAAGTGGCGACGTCGTTCGTGATATCAGGGTCGTTGATCGATCCGACCGTCACGATCTGAGGCACGTTCCAATTCGTCGTCGTGAAAGTCAGGTTCGACGGCCCGACCAGATAGAGGCTGGCGCTCCCGGAACTCCGCGCGATCGAGAGCGCGACATCCGAGGCGGGTTGCTGTGCAAGCGTGACGGTAACGTTGGTGGTGCTCCCTTCGTAGACGTCAACGCGCTCCGGAACGACGATCGGCCCGTTGGCAAGCCCGATCCCCACCGCAGCCCAGGCCGCCATGACAGAGACAACCGCTCCGGTCGTCACGCCCGCGCTATCCGTTTCCTGCGCGGCCGCAATCCAGACATCACGGTCAGACGTGTAGTCGGTGCTCGGGACGGCATATTCCGTCAGCGCCGGATAGGCCACCTGCCCACCTGCCCAGATTCCGATACCGGGCACGGAATACGCGATACCATCGTTGGTCCCGGTTCCGCCCTCGCACAGCAGGTAGAAAAAGAAGTTCTGGACGCCATTGTTCTGATGGACACCGCCATTGTCTCCGGATCCCACATACCAGTTCGTGCCCTTGTAGCGGCTGGGCTGGCCAAGCCGCTGCGGGTTACGCATATCACGAATGACGCCGACGTCCGGGGCCGTATCTTCCCCCATGAGCCAGTCAGCCGTGCCGGGCATACTGCCGGGATAGTAAGCGCGGCCATCGGGCTGCCGGTAGAATTCGATCAGAGTCCCAAAAATATCCGAAAACGATTCGTTGAGCGCGCCGGATTCGTACGAGTAGATCAAAGCCGCCGAGTACTGGGTCACCCCGTGCGTGAACTCGTGGCCGCAAACATCCAAGGCACAGGGCAGTTCGTCGAAGAGAAGCAGTTCAGAACCGTCCCAGAATGCGTTGACCATGCCGGTGTTGTGAACATTGGCGCGCGCCATCAGGCCCGCGTTGTCGATGCTATTCCGTCCATGCACTTGACGATAGTAGTCCGCCGTGGCCTCGACGTTACGCGCGGCTGACATCTCGGTCCGGTCGGAGACGCCCCAGTTGTTGGAATTGCGAAAGGCGTAGTCATTGATGCTCGCGTCGTAGATAAACCAAGTGTTCGAGAAACTCCAGAGATAGTAGATGCCGGTATTCTCGCGCCAGCCGCTGACACTGTAAACGAGACCGTTTTCATTCGTAAGGATACTTCCCGAAATCGTAGCGCCAACCCCATTAGCAGGCGCGGCAATGCTCTCGACGTCGTTATAGCGCAGCAGCACATCGCCCGTCAGGGCGTTGACCCAGTAGCGCCAACGACCCGCAACGCCACGCCCATTCCTATACGAAATCATCAGTTGGTAGGCCAGCGTCGGCGTTGTATCGAGAGCATAGATGACCAACGCAGGGGCTTCTGTCACCTTACCAGCCGGGTTGCCCAGTGTCGCCTGATCGGCGACAGCGACAGCCGTCGCCTCGACCGCGGCCAGTGTCGGCGTCGTGGCCACGCCCGCCACAGGCAGGTACTGTCCGTTCACCACTCGCGCCAGGCCCTTCGCGTCGAAATGCACGACAACCTGCCCGCCAAACACCGGCAAGCCGCGATAGATCTGATTCATGCGCACATGCCGGAACCCGGAAGCCGTCGCCTCTGCTGGCCGCACCGCAAATTCCGCCGCCGCGTCCTCAATCCCGTACAGACCGGCCAAAGCACCCATGACCGTAACGGCCTTCTGCTGGAAGTCGGGCGTGGCGCCTTTCGCACCTTGCGGCTGCGCGGCGGTTCCCTCCTGCAGGATGTCAGATCCCTTGACCACCGCAGGGACGGCCCTCCGCTCGTTCCACGTCACCTGAAGATCGGGCCGCCGAACGGCAGTGCCCTGGCGCATCTGCAACACCGCGGCGGGTGCCGCATTGGCGCGGCCCGGCGCAAACGCAACGCTCTGAGACATCGGGCCGAACGCGTAGGCGGACACACCGACCGTCAGGAAGAACGCAACGAACGCCCACGCTCTCGACAAGGGCGGAGACAACGGACATGCCTCGCGATTATAAAACCTCACCGTGCAGCCCTCCAACGTGGTGTCATCAGAAGATATCGTCCACAGTCATGCCGCTCGCCCATGAACTCGCCGGACGGGGTACGCCTTTTTGGAACCCATAATTGATCAATAATAGACCGCGAGCGTGCCTGTGACAAGTTGATTCCGCCAAGCGTCATGTCTTTTCTTCGCTTTTCCTGCTCTGTTATCAATCCTCGCAACCGTGCGAAACCCAACGCGGGGATGTCGCCCCCTGGATGGTTTCCGATTGCCCCCCCTCCGCTCGATTCGTATGATGCCCCCATGAACAAGTCCAAGGTCGCCATCCTTCGCACTACCCCTGCCACGGTCCTGCAGGACTACCACCGCCTGATGAACTTGGCCGGCTACCAGGATGTTATCGCCCGCAATCGCGACACAGCCTTGAAGGTCAACATCAGTTGGCACTTCTTCTACCCCGGGAGTTCCACCACCCCCTGGCAACTGGACGGCGTGATCCGCGCGCTGAAACGCGACGGCTACGACCCCTCGCTGATCCATGCCTGCCACAACCGTACCGTGGTGATCGACGCGCACCTTGGTGAACGCGAGAACAAGCAGGTGAACGTTGTCCAGGCCCACGGGCTGCGGAACGTCCACCTTTACGAAGGGAACGAACCCTGGATCAACGTCCGCGATGCCGTGGGCAAACTTGCCGATAAATTCCTCTGTTTGAACCAGGTCTATCCCGACGGGTTCATGATCCCCAAGCGGTTCATCGGCGAAAACATCATTCATTTGCCTACCGTGAAGACTCACGTCTTCACCACCACGACCGGCGCCATGAAGAACGCGTTCGGCGGGCTGCTGAACGAGAAACGCCACTGGACGCACCCGGTCATCCACGAGACTCTCGTGGATCTGCTGATGATCCAGAAAGCCATTCATTCCGGCGTGTTCGCGGTGATGGACGGCACGTTCGCCGGCGACGGTCCCGGTCCGCGCTGCATGATGCCCCACGTCAAGAACGTGATCCTGGCATCGGCCGACCAGGTCGCCATCGACGCCGTGGCCGCCAAGCTCATGGGGTTCGACCCGCTCAAGGACATCAAGTTCATCCGCCTGGCCCACGACCTCGGCCTCGGCTGCGGCGACCCCCGCGAGATCGAACTGGTGGGCGACGTCGACGCCGCCGCAGAGGACTGGCACTTTGTCGGCCCGTTCCGCAAGATGACCTTTGCCAGCCGCATGCAGCACAAGATCTACTGGGGCCCCCTGCGCAAACCGCTCGAGTGGTCACTCAAGACGATCCTGGCGCCCTGGGCCTATATCGCCAGCGTGCTCTACCACGACTCGTTCTGGTATCCCACACACCAGCAGCTCGTGCACGACATCCTGCACAGCGACTGGGGCCGACTGTTCCACAACTGGGACAGCGTCGCCATCCCGCCCGGCGACCTGACCACACCCGGGTGGGCCAACGTCGGCGCCGACCCGGTCGCCTTGAAAAAGGACAGCCTGCGCCTGCTGCGGCAGTCCATGCGTATTCTGGCCACCTGCGTCAAGGAAGCACCCGAGTTCAACGCGCGCCGCCGCCGGCTCGCCGCGCACCCGCCGACGACACCGTGACGGACAGACCGTTCTGTCAAGCTGGGTTGCGTCCAGCGGTCACATCTTTGGCAGGGGCTTCGCTTGCGAAGATCGCTTGGTCAGTCGCCTGTACAGCGGCCTTCGCATCCGCCTTCGCCAGGAGGCTACGGTGGGACGAGAGCCTACGCCGGTTGCGGGCGATGGGCCCGGCTATCGCAAGGCCAGTTTCTTGTACTTGCCGCGGCGATGGAGGCGACGGTCGGCATCGCCGGCCAGGACCTTCTCCTCGTAGTCGGCAAAGTTGCCTTCGAACCACCGCAGCTTGCCGTCGCCCTCGAAAATCAGCAGGTGGGTGCAGATGCGGTCGAGAAAATAGCGATCGTGGCTGATGACCATGACGCAGCCGGTAAACTCGTTGATGGCCTCTTCGAGCACGCGCATGGTGTTGACGTCCAGGTCGTTCGTCGGTTCGTCGAGCAGCAGGACATTGCCGCCGCGCCTCAACAGCTTGGCCAGATGGACGCGGTTGCGCTCGCCGCCCGAGAGCTGGCCCACCTTCTTCTGCTGCTGGCTGCCGCGGAAATTGAACCGCGACAGGTAGGCCCGGCCGTTCATCGTGCGGCCGCCGAGTTCGATCTCGTCCTCGCCGCCCGTGATCTCCTCATAGACCGTCACGTCGTCGCGTAACGCATCGCGGTGCTGATCGACGTACGACAGCATCACCGTGTCGCCCAGGGTCAGGGCGCCGGCGTCCGGCTGCTCCTGCCCCACGACCATTCGGAACAGCGTGGTCTTGCCGCAGCCGTTCGGTCCCACGACGCCGACAACGCCGCCCCGCGGCAGATCGAACGAAACGTTGCCCAACAGCGTCACGCCGTTGTAGCCCTTGCTGACGCCCGCCAACGTAAGCACCTTGTTGCCCAGCCGGGGTCCCGGCGGGATCTGGATCAGCACGTCGTCCTTGCGCGCCTCGAAAGCCTGGCCAGCCAATTCCTCATAACGCGTAATGCGGGCCTGGCTCTTCTTACGGCGCCCCTCGGGTGAACTGCTGATCCACTCCAACTCATGAGCCAGCACTTTCTGGCGCTGGCTCTCCTTCTTCTCCACCTGCCGCAGCCAGTCCTGTTTCTGCCTGAGCCACGACGAGTAGTTGCCCTCGAACGGAATGCCTCGGCCGTTCTCAAGTTCCAGGATCCACTTGGTGATGTGGTCCAGGAAGTAACGGTCATGGGTCACGATGATAACCGTGCCGTGATACTCGCGGAGCGTCTGCTCCAGCCAGGCCACGGTCTCGGCGTCGAGATGGTTGGTCGGTTCATCGAGCAGCAGCAGGTCCGGCTTCTCGAGCAGCACCTTGCATAGCGCCACCCGCCGCCGTTCGCCGCCCGAAAGCTTCGTCACGTCGGCATCGTCCGGCGGCAGCACCAGGGCATCCGACGCCACGTCCACCAACCGGTCGACTTCCCATGCGTCCAGCGCGTCGATCTGTTCCTGGAGCCGGCTCATCTCGTCCATGAGCTTGTCCATCTGCTCCTTGGGCAGCTTCTCGCCCATCTTGTCGGCGACCTCGTCGTAGCGCCGGACGAGGGCATGGACGGGTTCCAGGGCCTCGTCAAGGTTTCCCCGGACCGTCTTGGCGGGGTTCAGGCGCGGTTCCTGGGGCACGTAGCCAACGCGCATGCCCTTGCCCAACTGGGCCGTGCCCATGTAGTCCTGATCCTCGCCGGCCATGATCCGCAGCAGCGTGGACTTGCCCGCGCCGTTCTCGCCCACGATGCCGATCTTGGCGCCGTAGTAGAAGGACAGGCTGATATCCTGAAACACGGTCTTCTCGCCGAAGATCCGCGTCAGGTTCTGAGTTTGAAAGACGAACTGTGGAGGCATAGGGCGTCCACCGACCTACTGCGGCTTGGCAGCGGTGAGCTTCTCCTTGATCTTCTCGATCAACTTCTTCTCCATCTCGGGGTCCTTGGCGAGTTGCTCGGCTGCCGCTTCACGACCCTGGCCGATCTGCTGCCCCTCGAACGACAGCCACGAGCCGCGCTTCTCGATCAGCCCGTGCTCGATCGCGCTATCGACGACCGAACCGGTCCAGTAGATGCCGCGCGCGAACAGGATATCGAACTCGGACTCGACGAACGGCGGCGCGACCTTGTTCTTCACGACCTTCACGCGCGTGCGGTTGCCGATTGCCTTGCCGGCCGCATCCTTGATCGTGGCGATACGACGGATGTCGAGCCGCACAGACGCGTAGAACTTCAGCGCCCGGCCGCCGGGGGTCGTCTCGGGGCTGCCGAACATGACACCGATCTTTTCGCGAATCTGATTCGTGAAGATGCACAAGGTCTTCGACGTCGAGATCGCCGCCGTCAACTTGCGCAGGGCCTGCGACATGAGCCGCGCTTGGAGACCGACATGCGCGTCGCCCATCTCGCCATCCAGTTCGGCCCGCGGCGCCAGGGCCGCCACCGAGTCGACCACGATGACGTCCAGCGCGTTGCTGCGCACGAGCGTCTCGCAGATGCTGAGCGCTTCCTCGCCTGAGCTGGGTTGCGACACGAGCAGGTCGTCGAGGTTGACGCCGATTTTCTTGGCGTAGAGCGGGTCCATGGCGTGTTCGGCATCGATGAACGCCGCCAGGCCGCCGGTCTTTTGCGCGTTGGCGATCACGTGCAACGTGAGCGTCGTTTTTCCCGACGATTCGGGACCGAAGATCTCGACCACGCGACCGCGCGGCAGCCCGCCCACACCCAGCGCCGTGTCGAGGGTGAACGAACCGGTGGAGATCACGGCCACTTCGCGCCGGCTCTCCGCATCGCCCAACCGCATAATGGCGCCATCGCCGAAATCCTTCTGAATTTGTGCCAGCACGGCATTCAACGCCGAACTGGCCGTATTGATTTCGTTCCCTTTGGTAGTCTTGCTCGCCGCCATGATTTCTCTCCTTTAAAGATGACTGTGATTACTTGATCTGCTTCGCGGCGCGGCGGGCCGGCCGCGCGTAGCCGTGCGGATGCGCCTGATGCCACGCCCAGGCGCTCTCGACGATCGTGGTCAAATCCGAATGCCTGGGCGTCCACCCGAGCACTTTCTTCGCGCGGCCCACCGCGGCGACCAGCTTGTCCGGATCGCCGGGCCGACGCGGCAGCACGACCTCCGGGATGGCGTGCCCCGTGACCTTGCGAACGACATCGATGACCTGGCGCACGGAATACCCTTTGCCCGTTCCCAGATTAAACGGCCCGGTCTGCTTCCCTTTGAGCGCCAGAATGTGGGCGCGCGCCAAATCCACAATGTGAATATAGTCGCGAATGCACGTGCCGTCGGGCGTCTTGTAGTCCGTCCCGAAGATCCGCACTTCCGGTTGCTGCCCCAGCGCCACGCGGATGACGTTCGGAATCAGATGCGTTTCCGGCTCGTGATCCTCGCCGAATTTTGCCGTTGCGCCGCAGGCGTTGAAATAGCGCAGGAACACCGGCTTGATGCCGTGAATGCGCTCGTACCACTGCAGCGTCTTCTCGAACATGAGCTTGGATTCGCCGTAGGGGTTCACCGGCCGCTGCGGTGTCTCCTCGGTGATCGGCAGCCGGTCCGGATAACCATAGGTGGCGCACGTGGACGAGAAGACGATCCGGCCCACGCCGGCCTTTACCATAGCCTCGGCCAGATTCGCGCCGCCCATCATGTTGTTGGCAAAGTACATGCCGGGGTCCGTCATCGACTCGCCCACCAGTGCATAAGCGGCAAAGTGCATGACCGCATCCGGGCGCGCCTTCTTCATGGCCCGCGCCACCCCCTCGGCATCCCGCAGGTCGCCGACGGCCAGCCGGGCGCGACGGTCGATCGCTTCCCGATGCCCCCGCTCCAGATTGTCGAATACGACGACCTCGTGGCCCTGGTCGAGCAACTGCTCGGTCGTCACGCTGCCGATATAGCCGGCTCCGCCGGTCACGAAAACCCTCATGTCTTTCCCTCCAATGTCTTCATGCGCGCTTCAAGTTCTGCCACCCGTTTGCGCAGATGCGGCAACCGGCTGATGAAGGCCTGCGTCTTGTGCCACTCGTCGGCCGGCACCGCCGGGCTGCCGCCCATGATCGCCCCCGGCGGGATGTCCTTGGAAATCCCCCCCTGAGCCAGGACGATGCTGTCGTCGCCCACTTTCAGATGCCCGGCTGACCCCACCTGGCCACCCAACTGGACGCGGGCGCCGATGTGCGCGCTGCCCGACAGGCCGGTCTGCGACGCGATCGCCGTGTCCTCGCCGATCGTCACGTTGTGGGCGATCTGGCACAAATTGTCGATCTTGACGCCGTTGCCGATACGGGTTTCTCCGAAACGGGCGCGGTCGATGGTGGTGTTCGCGCCGATTTCGACGTCATCCCCCAACACGACAATCCCCACTTGCGGGATCTTCGCCCAGTGCGGGCCGTTCTTTGCATATCCGAACCCGTCGCTGCCGATCACCGCCCCGTTGTGCAGGATCACGCGGCTGCCGATGCGCGTATATTCGCGAATTGCAACCTGCGGGTAGAAGCGGCAATCGCTGCCGATCGTGGTTTCATGGCCGATGTAGCACTGCGCCACCAGCACGGTACGGTCGCCGATGACCACGCCGGGCTCGATCACGCAGTGCGGGCCGATCGTCACATCGCGACCGAGGGTCACGCCTTCGGCGATGACCGCCGTGGGATGGATCCCCGGCTTGAACGTAACCGGCAGACGCCCGAACCACAGCGCGGCCTGCGCAAAGGAGGCATCGGCGCCGGGCACCCGGATGACCGTGGCCCGCGTTTCGCCGGTCCAGGACTCGTTGACGAGGACCGCTGTCGCCGCCGTCTGCTTCATCAGGGTCGCGTAGCGCGGATTGCTCAGGAACGAGAGGTCGCCTTCCCTCGCCTCGCGCAGGCCGGCCACGGCCCGGATCTCAAGCGCTCCATTCCCCTCGACGCGCCCGCCCAGTTTCCGGGCAATTTCCTCAACCGAGAACACCATGGGTCACTCCTTGGCCGCGGGCTTGTCGGCGTTGAGAATCGTCATCACCGCATCGGTGATATCCGTCTTGGGGTCGGCGTAAAGCACCGGCTCGAGCCCGTTGGCCAGCAGCCCGGATGATTCAAGCACGAGGGTATAGCCATCCTTCGCCGCCACGGCTTTCACTGCCGCCTGGATGGACTTGGCCAATTCGGTCTGGATCTTGCGGCCTTCGTCTTCAAGCTGTTTCTTGCGTGAGGCGGCTTTGTCGTTGATCGTGTTTTCGGATTCGATCACCTGCGTCAGGCGCTCCTCGGCCTGCTCTTTCTTCTTGTCGCGGGCTTCGTCCGTCAGGGCCTTGTTATCGGCCTCGGCACGCAGGGATTCGAACTGCTGTTTGAGCTTCTTGTGCTCGGCAATCAGCTTGTCGCGTTCGGCCCGGAAGTCCTCGTACTGCTCCTGCATGTGCCGGTCCGCCAGACCCGTCTTGTAGTACCCCTTGAGCAGGCGGTTGCCGTCAACCGTCGCTATCTTAAGATCGCCGGCCTGCGCCGCGCCACAGGCCAGCACGAGGCCGGCCACCCACATCCCGATCGTCCGCTTCATTGTGTCCTCCTTGCTAAATCTATGCGATTAATAATCTAAAAGCAATGCTTCTTCTCAATAGCCGTAGCCGATGCCGAAGCTGAACCGCTGCGGCTTGCTTCGCGGGTCGTCAAACTGTAGCGGCCAGGCATAGTCGAAGCGCATGGGGAACCCGGGGATATCCAGTCGCAGGCCGAGGCCGGCACCCGCGGCCAGGTGGTCGAGTTCAAACTGGTACGGATCAAGCCCCACGCTACCGATGTCATAGAAGGTGGCAAACCGCAGCTTGGAGACGATCGGGATCGTGTACTCGGCGCTGGCAAGGGCGAGGCTCTGGCCGCCGGCCGGCAACACGGTGCCGTCGCCATCGGTCCGTTCCGCCTTGGGCCCCACCCAACGGTAGCGGAACCCTCGCACGGTCCTGGAGCCGCCCATGAAAAGCCGCTCCGATATCGGCACAGTATCGGTATTGCCGTATGTGTCGATGACTTCGCCCCGCACCCGGAGACTGAGCACATGTTCCCACCACAACGGCGCGTAATAAGACCCCCCGGCCTCCAGTTCGTAAAGCTCCGTGTCGAAGCCCAGGGGACCGCCCATGAGCGTGCCCGTCGCATACGCCCGCAGGCCGCGCGTGGGCACGAAGAAGTTGTCGCGCGTGTCGTGGCTGAGCGTGGCGGCGAGCGAACTGGCCACGTGCTTCGGCTCGTCGAAAGAAAACGGCTCGGTCCCATGGTCGGTAACGAGTTCGTAGGCGTTGGTGTCGACAACGTTCTTCGTTTCAACCTGCTCGAGCCGGTACTTGAGATCGAACCGGTTGGGGCCGGGCAGCGGCACGCCCAACGTGACTGCCGTACCCAGGCGCTGCACGTCATAATCCGTGTCGTTCACGCGCTGGCTGTATAAATCCACACCGAGCGATAATCGGCGATCCAGGAACCACGGTTCGACGAACGAGAGGGTGTAGTCCTCGCGCTTGGCCCCGAATTCGGCCCGCAGTTTGACCTTCTCGCCGCCTCCCAGGAAAGGCCACCCACGAAAGTCAAAATTGCCCTGGCTGATCTCGGCGAACCCGATCAGCGAGTCGATGCTCGAGAATCCGGCGCCCGCCGTGAATTGGCCGGTCCGCTGCTCTTCGACATCAAACACCAGGTCGCTGCGGTTGCTCACGCTGGTGGGTTCGTCGTACGTCGACACGTTGGAAAAGTACCCCAGGTTTTTCAAACGGCTCTCGCTCTTGCGGGTCAGCACGCCGTCGAACCGATCGCCGGGATAGACGAGCAGTTCACGGCGGACGACCTTGTCCTTGGTGACACTGTTGCCCCGGATGAGGACATCATTGATGTACGTCAGACGACCTTCCGCCACGGCAAATCGCACGTCCACGGCGCCCGCCTTGTCACGCAGGTCGAGCAGGGGGGTGACGCTTGTGCGCATGAAGCCGCGACTTTCGTAGTAGTCGCGGATCGCATCAGCCGCCTTGTTGATGGCGACCATTGAGGCAACGTCTCCGGCCTTGAGGTGCGCGGCCCGCGCCAGTTCCGGAGCGGGGTAAAGCGTGTTGCCGGTAACACTCGTGCGGGCGACTCTATAGAGCACCCCTTCGACGACTGGCACGCTGACCAGGAAACGACCGGGCGCGATTTCCTCGATCTTCGGCTCGCCCACCTTGACATCCAGGTAACCGCGATCCTTGTAGACGGCCGCCACGTGCTCGCATCCTGACCTGAGCTCCTCGACGTCATACGCGGTCCGGCGGAACCAACCGAGCGGGTTGTACCAGGCCGGAATGTCCATGGCCGACCGGAGGTCTCCGTAATCCACGGCACTGCGGCCGGGGAACAGCACCCTCCGGACGCTCGTCCGGTCGCCCTCGCGAATCCGCACGGTTACGGTGGCCAGTCCCTGCGTGCGATCCACGACATCCACCGACCACGTCACCGACGCGAACGCATACAAACGCTTGCGGTATTCTTCCTTTAGCTTCACGACGCGCGCAGCCACGGTGGGGTCGTCGACATAGTCGCCAGCGCTGAGTTCCAGGAGTTCGCGCACCTTGCTCTCACCAATCTCATCGGCCCCGGTGACCTTGACGGGTTGCGTGAGCTTCAGCTTGGGTCGAACGATGTAGGTCAGGGTCGAACCGTCCGGGGCGGAGTCGACGTCGGCCCGTACGTCACTGAACCGGCCGGACGCCAGCAGGTTGCGAACATCGCCCGCGACCGCGTTACGGTCGAGCGCCGCGCCGGGCTTGACCGAGAGGTAGGTGCGCACCATGGCGGCATCGACGGGGATGTCGCCTCCGGCACGCACGTTTACAGCCTTTACCGGGTCCGCGGCAGCCAGACCCGACCACGCCAGCAGAAGGCCGGCGGCCACACTCATCGTTTGTCGTGCCGTCATCATCGTGAAGTCCTCCGAAGCCGATCAGCCGGCCTGCTCGTCCACCCCATGCGCGGCATCCCGGAACCGCGTGTAGTCCTTCTGGAATATCATCCTGATTTCCAGACCCGCGGGCCCGTTGCGATTCTTGGCAATATCGAGGAGGGCGGTATTCTCGTCCTCCGGCTCGCCGTCCGGCCCGGTCCCACCGCCGGTGCCGCGCCGCGGCCGGCGCAGCAGCATCACCACGTCGGCATCCTGCTCGATGGAACCCGAATCGCGCAAGTCGGACAATTTGGGCCGCTCGTCTTCACGCGCCTCGGGCGCCCGGCTGAGCTGGCTCAGCACGAGCACGGGCACGCGCAATTCCTTGGCCATGGCCTTGATGTTCCCGGAGACGACCGTGATCTCGACCTGGCGGCCGTGGCGCGAGTACTCGGGGGCGCGGAGCAGTTGCAGGTAGTCGATGACGATCAGCTCGACGTTGTGCTTGGCTTTCATCCGGCGCGCCCGGGCGCGCAATTCGGTGATGTCGAGGCCGGCGGAATCATCGAGAAAAATGGGCGCCGCGACCAGGGCATCGGCGGCGGCCATCAGCTTGCCGTGGTTGACGGCCGAGATGAATCCGCCGGAAATCGTATGGGCGGAGACTTCCGCCCGGCAGCACATCATGCGCTTCACCAGGTCGAGGCAGGACATTTCCAAACTGAAGACGCCAACAGGACGAGGCCGGTTCTCAGGATCGCCGAAACCGAGTGCCACGTTCTCGGCGATGTTCATGGCCAGCGACGTCTTGCCGACGGAGGGACGCGCGGCCAAGACGACCATGTTACTGGGCTTGAGGCCTTGGAGATAATGGTCGATATCCCTGAAGCCGCTCCGGACGCCCTCCATCCCGCGGTGGGTGTTGTCAAGCAACCCCACCATCTCGTGGATCAAATCCTGCCACGGCCGGATGCTGCCGTGCTGGCGCGACGTGATATCGAAGAAGGCCTGCTCGACGTTGCTGAGCACCCCCATGGCGTCATCGGAGGCCTCGTAGCAGCGGCGTTCCGCATCGCGGGCCGTGTCGATGACGCACCGCAGGAGGAACTTGTCCCGAACGATCCCGATGTAGTATTCCGCGTGGGCCGCCGTAGGCGTCGCGTCGACCAACCGGTCGAGCGCCGTGGCCCCGCCCACGCGATCCAGGAGCCCCGTGCTTTGGAGGCGTTCGCTGACGGTGAGCAGATCGATCGGCCGTCCCTCGCGGGACATGTCCAGCATGGTCTCGTAAACCGCGCGGTGGGCCGGGACGTAAAACGATTCGGGAAGGAGTTGCCGCTCGACGCACAGGTCGAGGACCTTTTCGCCGTCCAGCAACACGGAACCCAGCACACCCCGTTCCGCCTCGTCGCTGTGGGGCGGCACGCGGTCGACGCGCGCGCCGGCGGGCGAAACAGGGGCACCCTGGGCCATGGGCCTATTCCTGGACGATCCAGACCTTGATCACGGCGTTAACGTCGGCGTGCAGCTTGACCTTCACCTCGTAGACACCGAGTTCGCGAATGGGCTCATCCAACAGGACGGCGTGCTTCTCGATTGCGAAACCCTGGCCCTGCACGACTTTCACAATGTCAGCCGCGGTGACGGAGCCGAAGAGTTTCTCGCCCTCGCCAACCTTCACGGAAATGGTGTACGACCCCTTTTCGAGGGCGCCAGCCTGGGCGCGGGCCTTGTCGGCAGTCTCTTTGCGGACCGCTTCGCGCTGCTGCTGCATCTTGGCCAACCGACGGCGGGTCGCCTCGGTCACGGGTGCGCCCAACTTGTTCGGAATGAGATAATTCCGCGCAAACCCTTCGCTCACGCGCACAACTTGACCCTCGGTTCCGAGGTCCTTCACATCCGCCATCAGAATAATTTCAACTGCCATCGGTGTTCCTCCCTGCGGCGCTCTGCCATCCCCAACGGGACATACCGGACCGGCCGGCAACGGCCGGACCACCCGCTTCAGACGCGCCTAGACTACCTTACCGCAAGAGTCCCATCACGCGAGCCCGCCGAATCGCGCGGGAAATCGTCCGCTGCTGAGTCGGCGTGGCGCCCGTCAAACGCGACGGCACGATTTTGCCCTGCTCGGTCGTAAACTTCCTCAACAGCTCGATGTCGCGCAGATCGATATCCTTGATCGCTTCGATCCCGGGGACGCGCCGCCGGCTGACGGTTGCACTGTTGCTGCTGCTCTTCATGTCACGGTTCGCCATAATTACTCCTGCTCCTTAGAATGGTAAATTGTCGTCGTCGCCGCCAGCGGCTGCTCCATCCGGCCGGTCCTCGCCTGCCGCCGAAGCTTGGGGCTCGCCTGCCGCCGAAGCCTGGGGCTCGGCAGCCGGCGCTGCGGGGGCGCGCGCCGGCGCCCGCGTCGCCGCGGGCCTTGCTGGTGTCGCCTCATCGCCGCCCGGGGCGTCCGTATACTCGGCGGATCGCTTGGGGGCTCCGATAAACTGAACGCGATCGGCCACCACAAACAGTTTGCTGTTCTTCTTGCCGTCCTTCTCCCACTGGTCCAGTTTCAAGCGGCCCTCGACCAACGCCGGCGAGCCCTTGGACAAATACTGGGCGCAATTTTCAGCCGTGCGGCCCCACACGTTAACGTCAACGAAAACGGTGTCTTCCTTGTCCTCGCCGCTTTGCGTGCGGTACTTCGAGGTCACCGCCAGCCGAAGTTCGGCGACGGCCTGGCCGGACTGCAAATAGCGCACTTCCGGATCGCGGGTCAGATTGCCCACCAGAAACACTCGATTCATCGACGCCATGGTGCGTCCGCTCCTCTCCGGGCCTGGCCCAATCAGTACGAACGGTCCCGCTGGTAACGGTCGCCGCGATCCCCGCGGTCACGGTCACCCCGGTCTCCGCGATCGCCCCGCTCGGATCGCTCGGGCGCGGCCGTGGACGGCACGGTATTGACGAACTTCTCGTCCAGCTTGGCGATCTGGAAGCGGAAGATGTCGTCGTTCAACTTGTACCGCGCGTTCAGAACCGCGATCTTGTCGCCGGCCACTGAGAACACGAGGGCCAGATAAACGCCCGATTCCGTCTTCTGCATGGTGCGGGCGAACGAACGACGCCCGATGTCGCGGGTCTGGAGCACCGTGCCGCCGCACTTCTGGATCTCGCCCGCTACCGCGGCGCTGAGTTCCTTGATGCGGTCATCCTTCACGCTCTCGCCGAAAATGAACAATCCCTCGTACGTATTCACGCTTTTCCTCCTGCGCTCGTCTCTGACGCGTCGAGCGGATCTCGTCGCCGCGCGTTATAGCGATTCATGGCGGCTTCCACTCCGTACTCCACGGCGCACAGCACCGCTTCCGCCGTCTCGTCCGTCACCGCCCGGACCGTCTTCCACTCTGTTGCCGTAAACGCCGAGAGCACGTGGTCGACCAGGTCGCGGTGCCCGTCGCCCCGCCCGATCCCGATCCGCACGCGCCCGAAGGCGTCCGTTCCCAGCGCCTCGGCAATCGCCGCCAGCCCTCGATGCCCGCCGCTGCTGCCCTGCTTGCGTATCCGCAAGGCGCCCAACGGCAGATCGGCATCGTCCACGACCACCAACACGTCATCCGGCGTCAGCTTGCGATACTGCACGATCGCCCCGACCGACCGACCGCTGGCGTTCATGTACGTCTGCGGCTCCACCAGCAGGCAGTCCTGCCCCGCATGCGCCGCCGTTCCCACC
>Ga0118677_10003675_pt1 | contig 28772 bp, 23 predicted proteins | sample AliMusrvi5mmetaG_FD_86154 | JGI IMG/M metagenome (GOLD analysis project Ga0118677, IMG submission 86154) | reverse complement strand
GTAATGTTAACAACAGCTTGTTTTTATTGCTTAACTTTTCTTTGGGGCCAGCTTTGTGTTTTCTCCTTTTAACACCATTAAGTAGTCTTAATAAATATTCAAATGTATCTCTCTTTACACCAACGATCCGTCTAAAGTCTTTCTCTTTCAAATTATTTAGATTTTTATTCATTTTCTTTAAAATTCCTCTTGATTTATAGGATAGCATGTGTATGCTATCCTATATGGAGGAAAATAAAAATGAAAAAACTTATTCAAAAAATTAAGGTAGTAAAAAAACAGATCAACGAATTAGGGGATTTACGTCCTGGTAACTTAACCAAGCAGATTGCCAAAGGAGAGGGAAAAAATCCAAGAGAGTATTGGCAACTAAGTTACACACATAAGATGAAAAGCAGAACAAAATACGTCCGTAATGAGTTCGTTAAACAAATTAAAGAGGAAGTTGCTAACTATAAAAAACTTAAGCAACTCATGGAAACTTGGATTGATTTATCCATTCAGCTTTCTAAAGAAAAATTAGAAACTCTTAAAAAACAAAAATAACTTAAGAATTCTAACAACTTGACTAGCTTGCGATGGGGGAGTTATGAAAGAGATTTAATGGAAAAGGTATGACTGGTCCCGCAGGATGCTAGCATCAAAGCTGTTACAAATAGCCCTATCAATTTTGCCAAATTTTTCTTCCACATACGTACCTCTATACTATTACTTATCGGTTTTTTTAGATAATTCTTTAATCTCCCCTATATCCACATATAATGTCTAATTAAACATTATACTACAGGTATATAATTTAGTCAATATTGATTTTTAGCGTTGAGTTCCCATATTGCTCATACCTTGAGGTTCGAGCCCTGCACTTCCCACCACTTCTTTTTTAATCCCAAATCCTCAGAAGTCGATTTTGAATTCGTTTTGTAGCCTTTCGTATTGAGTTGCGAATCGGGTGAAGGGATAGGTCTACCCAAAAATGAGGATGAGCTTGCGAATGTGCCACCTCTGGGATCCTTATTGTTTTTTGCCGTCATCTTTTAACGCTTTTGTAGAAGTTGGTGGCAAGAAATTTTCTTTTGTAACAACTTTCTTTTTTGTTTTTGATTCTAACTCTAATCTGGCTCTTTTTGCGATACGTCCACCAGTTTTACCCGCTTTTTTATTTTCTTCCAATCCCTTAGCATCTATATTTTCTGCTATTTGCCTTGTAGATAGTTCAGCAAGAGCTGTAAAGATTAGTTCTGCTTCTGACATATGGTCTCTAAGATTCTGACTCCTTAATCCCTTCATAGTTTTATGCTTTTTGACAGAGACTCCAGACCACTCTTTATGGATTATATTGGTTAGAATGGCATATTCGCTTTCTTTTTCTATATCGTGGGTACTCCAATAATCAGTAAGTTTATTTCTGGTTTCTTGCCCCATCATACGTTGCTGTATCCATTTTTCACTTCTGCCGTGCTGTTGCCAGTAGTCTCTGGCTCTATCTAAAGAACGAGAAGGATCAGACATCTCCTGTATACGTTCATAACCGACCTTTGCAAGCCATAGCTTAATTGGTTCAGCTTTTGGACTTGGCACAGATTGAACCAAACGGAGAAGCGTCTCTGCAGTCGCAACATCAGTTAAACGCATTTTCCCATCTTCAGCTGGTAATTTCAACTGGTGACAATTTGTCACCGTTTGACTTCCTTCCTGTGAAAGCCTCTCTTTTAGTTTGTTCCAGTATTTTCTGGCAGTCTGGTAATCAGGTTGTTGAATCAAAGCCTGAATTATATCCACTACTGAGAAATACCACACATCTTTCTTTTCATCATATACTCTACGAATTTTATAATCTTCAAATACAGCGAGTGATTTTTCTATCATTGTTCATCTCCCCTTTACCGCTAATAGCGAATTATAACAGATTTATCGATGCTGACTATTTATTTGTATTATTTTTGTTCCCTACTTCTTGCACACAAAATATCGCCTCCACTTATTTTTGCAAACAGCTCTGCACACAAATCAACTTTTTAACTTCGATAACTATGCGTAATCACCAAGTATGAGTTTTTCAAAAGCAGGTTAGGCAATTAGACTTAGCGTTCCTTGAAAGCTTTGTCTGGATTAGTCTTTAAGTGTTTTTAGTTTTTTTCTTGTGCCTTACAAGCAGAGGGCCTTGAGGTTCGAGCCCTGCACTTCCCACCACTTCTTTTAATAATTCTAATAGAAAGGTTATAAATCTGTCCTTGAAATACGGAAGCCATAGTTGTAGTCCGCGTAGTAAGGGTAGTTACTATTCACCTCACCCAACTGCATTGCTCCCAGGGCATCTGCCCAACTACCACCACGAGCTACACGAAAAGGAGCAGCCAGATCAAAGTTCCATACCCACACATTTCCACTCATGTCATATAAACCTAGTGCATTAGGAGTTAAAAGTTTTACGGCTTCCGTGCCATTTGTAGTTCCAGAAGGATTAAACCAAGCAACAGTCGCGCTTGCTGTTGCATTACCACAATCAGCGGTAGCCCCACTGGTTGAACTTCCTTTTGTGAAATATGGATTTGTATAGGCACTCACGGTATTTGTTGCATCGCTACCGCGCCACCTTGCAGCTAATTCCCATTCATTAGAAGTTAAAAGTCTAAATCCATTAGCACCAGTATCAGGAATTACAGCGTCACACTGTGTTGCATTAGTGTTTCTTGAATCGCGTATTGGTACATTGCTAGCCTTATAAACACAGCCATAAGAAGTTTCATTTTTAAAGTTATACCACTCCGTTATTGCATTACTAAACACCATTGCATCTCGCCAACTTATAGTTGTAACAGGATGCTGGTTAGTTGTAGTACCAAATCCTCCACCCATATGACCTACATTCGCAAAATGATATCCTCCACTTGCTATTGCCCATGTGCATACTGCATTCCAAAGCTCATATGTAACATCTGTCTCTCCTATCCAATACGCATGAGGTACCGTTGCGGTGCCGGCATCGTCTATTCCTGTTGGAAAAATTAATCCACCAGGAACATATGCCATCTTAAAACTTACTCCATCCCCAGTAAAGGTAACCTTATAGCCTGGTGCTTTAGGAGCTATCGTTACTGTAACTACATATGCCTTGGTTGTCTTATCTGCAGCCGTTACTGTATAAGTTACTGCGCCTGCAAAGTCGTTAGCGGTTGTTCCGTTGACTTGTGCTGTAGCTCCTACAGCGACATAACTTCCCGTAGTAGTAAAAGTTGCTACTAATCCTGTTACAGTTGTATTAAATGGCACAGTAACTGCGATAGTACCAGCTGTAGCACTTGTATTTGTTATTACGCCTTTACCTTGTGGAAAAGAAAAGGCTGTAAGATCTTTTGAACTGATATGTCTGCTTCCACTTTCGCTACACGACGTAAAAACCCCTAAAATCAACACAAATAAAATGTAACTCAGGCTCTTTAGGCTTTTAAAATTAATCAAGCTCATAGAATAGCCCTCCTAATTAAACTAACTGCATTATACACGCATACATCTTGTAATTTATTATTTTTTAGAGCTCCTTTAAGTAAGAACTAAACAACTACTCATTGAGTGGCTGCATAAAGATCCCTGCTTTTATATAAGAAGAGTTTCTTTTATAAGTTTCAACACTAGCGTCGTAACAAAATCCTGTATATTCTATGTTAGTAAATACCCCAAACCATCCTAACATCTTATACCTAATTGTTATGCCTGTGTTTATATAACCCAGTTTGTTCGTCGTTGCGGGAGTCCCTTGAAATGTTTTGTATGAGTAATTTCTCTTATAATAGTTGCAATAACCTTCTACCTGTATTTCTCCTTTATCGTTAGGCGTTGCAATGGCAGCATCGATATCTATGCCAGCGCTGTAACAGATACCGGCCTGATATTGAACGTCCTCTGCATATGTAGAGACTAAAGACCCGACAAACCCAACGCCGATGTCTACCGGAGAAAGAGTTGCCGAACAAGATAATGACGAGCCGTTTTGCCCAATATTAGTAGCTGCTCCAAGAAACAGTTGTGGAGAAAAGCTACTAAATTCTGCATCCTCTAAAGCAACATGGTTCCCCATCAACACTATCCCAATGGATTTATTATTTTTGTCCCTAGCTACTCCAACTTTCATATTAAATTTGAAATCTTTATCTAACCCACCATTACACTCAGCATTTCCTAACAATATAAAACTAGTTTGATCGGTCTTTGGACCCTGCTTTAAATCAAATTTTAGATCAACTCCTTTGTTGCCCCCAGAAAGATCGTCGCTAAGTCCTCCAGAAAAAGTGCCCTGAGCATTTTTGATTTCTGCATCTCTATATTTATTATTTTTTTGCTGTTGCTGTACAAAACTTGAATCATCAGTTGTATTAGATTTGGCCCTATCACTTATGTGAACGGCAGAATCATCCGTGCTAGACCCTGTGGACAACGCACCTTGAGAACGTTCTAGGAGAGGCACATAAGCTAAGTCACCAGATGTACCGCTCTGTTGTGCATGAGCCATCATGGAAGACAAGAACACTAAAAAAATAACCTTTTTCATAATAATACCCCTTTGGATTGTGTTATACGCTAAATACGACAATGCTGTAAATGCAACAAATATGCCATACGCCTCCGGCAGTAACTAATTAATATTATAGAGTTTAATTAGCAGGCATTCTAATTTGGGGTATTCAAACTATATAGATCCAATACAACTGACTAAATTTTATGACGCATGTCTTTTTATACTTGCACACTAATTGTCTGTTCTTGCAAAACGGAAACCTAGCGTGTTCCATGTAAAATTAGCATTCCAATTGCCAACCATGCCTAACTGAGTTTGCAGTGCGCCAGCATTACAAGGACTGCCAAGCGCCGGAGAATGATAAGAACAGTACCCATAATCGTAGCAAAGACTAAAACTCCACTGATACACGTTACCACTCATATCATAGAGCCCCAGAGCATTCGCATTTCTAGGGATGGTTCCTTTTACTGTGTCGGTAGCTGAAGCGTTAAACCAAGCTACTGCGGAAGTAGCTGCAGCATTATTGACGCTAGCGGTAGCACCACTGGCATAATTATCTGGCGACCACCAATAACCACTTCCTATAGGGTACTGAGAGGCACCGTTTGAGCTGTCGCCGCCCTTGTATTTTGCAGCAACAAACCATTCCATATAAGTCAACATTCTAAAACCAGTAGCTGTAGGTAGCACATATGGATCATCCTGAGTACCGAGAGTATTACTTGTTAGTGTAGCGCTATTTGTTGAAGTTCTTATAGGTGTTGTGAATGCAGCATCGGAATAGTAGGCACAGGTATATTGTGTACCATTTATTGCGTTGTACCACTCAGTAAGCGCATTCGTCCATATCATGGCATCTCGCCAATTTATAGTTGTTACTGGTTGAGTTACCTCTCCGGTGCCGGTACTTCCCTTTTGTCCAGCATTGCTGAACGTATAAACATTTGCGCCACGCTCTGGGCTAGTAGCCCAAGAATATACAGCACTCCAAAGTTGATAGGTAACACTAGTTTCTCCAACCCAATATGCTACTTTTGGATAGGCGGTATTTCCAACGTTACCAAAATTTGCGAAACTCAAGCCGCCAGGAGCATAATGCATATTAAAACTTACACCCGAGGCAGAAAAAGTAACAGAGGAACCCGCCCTTGAGATGACCACATTAACGCTGTATAGTTTTCTTGAATTGCCTTGTGAGGCAACATACGTCACTGGTGCTGTAAAATCTGTAGGTACTCCAATAGCAGGGCTCACAGTTGCCCCTGTATTCGTGGTGAAGGTCGGTATTAAAGCTGTTACATCTGTCAAATATGGCATCATAAGGGTTATAGTATTTTTTGTATCGTCTATAGTCGTTGTTCCAACCTGAAGGGGAATCGTAAAGGACGTTATTAGAGGGTTGGCTGCTATGCTAACAGATACGGTATAAACCTTTGTAGAACCATTATCTGCTGTGACGGTATAGTCCACTGAACCTGTAAAGTTCTGCGGTGAACCACTCGCAGGACTCACAGTTGCACCTGTATAAACTATTGTAGGTATCAACGAAAGAAGGCTGGACCCATAAGGAACTGTCAGGGATATCGTATCCCCGTCGATATCGCCCTTTACACCTAGTATAGTAAAAGAGGTTATATCTTTTGCACTATTTGCAGCAGCATGAACAGTTACTGTATATTCATTCGTTGTATTATCTGCAGCCGTAACTGTGTAAGTTACAGGACTTTCAAAACTATGTGGGGCATCGCTTGCAGGACTAACACTTGAACCTGTGTGAACTATAGTAGGTGTTAACGAACTAAGGTCTGTTCCATAAGGAACGGTTAAAGAGATCTCATTTGCACTGATCACTCCTTGTATACCTAGAATTGTAAAATCGGTTATTTCTTTCGAACTATTTGCCGCAACATTAACGGTCACAGTATATTCACTCGCTGTTCCATCTGCTGCTGTAACTATATATGTAACTGGGGACTCAAAACTCTGTGGTAAGTTGCTTTCTGGACTTACAGTTGCTCCCGTATGAACTATAGTCGGCGTCAAGGAGCTAAGGTCTGTTCCATAAGGAACAGTTAAAGAGATCGCATTTGTACTGATGTTCCCGTCTATACCTAAAATAGTGAAACCCGTTATTTCTTTTGAACTGTTTGCAGCAGTGTGAACAGTTACTGTGTATTTTTTTGAGGTTCCATCTGCTGCTGTAACAGTATACGTCACTGGACCTTCAAAGTTTTGTACTGAACCTTTTGCCGGACTCACTCTTGCTCCAGTAATGGTCAGCTTAGGTTTTAATGATTTGAGACTCGTTCCGTAGGGAACCGTTAGGGAGATCGCATTTGCACTGATCTTACCGCTTACACCTAAGATAGCGAATGCGGTTATATCCTTTGAGCTGTTTGCAGCGATGCTAACAGTTACAGTATACGTTCTAAGTGTACCATTTGCGGCAGTAACAGTGTACCTGATCGGACCCTTAAAATTCTGTGAAACTTCTGCACTAGGATAGAGGCCTGCACCAGCCGAAATAGTAATTGTAGGTTTTAGTGCAGAAATATCCGTACCAAAAGGAACTGTAACAGCGATGTTGTTAGCAGTTATAGTACTTGGTATATCAGCCAAAGAAAAAGAAGTAATATAATTGGAGTTGTCGCTAATTGTAGTTATGCTTTCACTGGAAAAAGTATGGTTAACTCCACATGAGGACAGTAAAACCAATCCAAATATTTCAATCAAGCCTATCAAACTTTTCTTCCACATACGTACCTCTACAAAAAGTAAGATCAAATAATTTAAGCTTTGCCGGTCAATTTAAAAATGTTAAAGGCCTCCTTTTTCACACCATTTGTCCTAAATAGTATTATAACATGTAATACAATTTTAAGTCAACCGCTATTTTACGTTTTTGGGTGAGAGAGATCAAACACACCACTAGAATGCCCGTTCTACTAACTTTCTGCCGCCATTCTTGTGACAAAAATTACTTATGCGAAACTTTACCGAAATCCCTTTCCTTGCCCTTTGCTTTAACGTGGCAACTCGTCATGCCCTCACATACAAATCGTGCAATAGAACTTACTTTGCCGGCAGAACTTTTGGGGTCCTCTAATTTACCTTTCTGCTCTATTGGATCTGTATCTGGGTGTCCGACCACCCTTAAGCACTTCACACTAGGAACACCCACCTTTATAGCATTATCGTCCGTATCCGTATCCTTAACTGGAACGGTACTAGTTGTTGGTGTTACAGTGTAAGTTATACTTACCTTGTTGTTTCGCCATATGGCCAAAGCGGCATCGGGATCCGTAGGAGAAGCCTCTTGGTTTTTCATGGTAATCCAGTCAAAATGAGCGTTTCCGGAAAGCCCTTTGCTCTCCATATATGCTTTTGTGTCGTCTTTATATTTCGCTACCCATGGCTCGTAGCTAAGTGGATTATTGGTCAACGGGCCACAAGTTCCTGTGACTTCTGTGTCGCCTGTTTTTTTATCGTAGTAGTAGTTTTCATTATTCGAAGCAGGCTCTATACTGTAGCTACTTTCTTTGAAGCCCTTATCCGATAGCATTTTTACCAAGACCTTTTTTAGGGCAGTTTGACGATCTAGGGTTAAATCCAAATTGGTCCCTACAACCCTTTTAACAGTAGAGGAACAACATTCAAAAAATATTTTTATATTCTTGGCATCAGACGGCATATCATTAAGGCACGTCTGTATGTTAGTAGAATCATCTACGACCGAACTGTTAGATTTAAAAAGTGCTGGACCTCCATTACATTCCAAAGTTTGTGATGGCTCCTCTGCTATTTCTGTCTCTTGCTCTTGCACGGTAGAGGGAACAGTGCATCCATATTCTGTTCTGCATTCCAGAGTGTTGTCATATTGAGGAACCTTTGTTTTGGCGTTGGGGTTGCCTTCACTACATCTTTTAAGCTGTTCATCCAACGTTTCATATTGGCTAGGAGTTGTTCTGGACTTTAATCTGGAACAAGTAAAATATTGTAATTCCCCTTTGTCCTTTTTTTTGCCGATAAAGTATTTGGACAAGTTTTCATTAGGACCGTAAGATAAGGGTTCTGCGTAATTAGGATCCTCTTTAAAACCTTTAATTTTTGAGCACTGGGATTTAACATCATCAAGAGTAACATCCTTGTTGTATAGTTTAAGTGCTGCTTTTAGCACCTGAAAATTTTCTTCCTTTACATCTCCATCAGTGCAACATGAATCATTGATCTTTTCTAACTTTCTGGCAGCCTTGCCGCTGGCATTCAATTTGGTAATCCCTCCTTTTTCTATCAGCAAGGGTATCTTAAGAGAAACTTCTTTATCTTTTTTGGTTTTAAGCTTTATTTCGGCAGTTGGTGGTTCTTGAGCTGTTAAAGAAACGGATAGCACTAGGAACAAGGTGAGAAATACTATTTTTTTCATGAAAGCCTCCCTAAAAACACTTCCATTGTACTGCATACCCCAAATCTGTCAACGTTATGAACTCTTTTTATATTCCTGAGTAAAGACAACATCTCCATTGAAACCTTTGACCTCGCAATCTTTTCCTTTTTATGTTAGAAACGCTGGTACAAAGAGAGGAAAAGATCGTGAAAAAAACAATTTTATTGTTATTGTTACTGATGTCTGTTCTATCGAGCAATATAGAAGCTAAAAAGCTGATCCCGCTTAAGGATTTTTTTAAGAATCCAACACGAGTATCATATGAGATCTCTCCCGATGGGAAACATCTCGCATACCTTGCACCATACAAAAAAAGAATGAATATTTTCATGGATGGAAAACGTCTCACCAACATCACAGACAGGGATGTTAGTGGAATATTATGGAAGGGAAACGATTATATCATATATGAGAGGGACTTTGGAGGGGACGAGAATTATCAACTTTTTTCGGTGAATGCAAAAAACGGAGAAACGAGAGCTCTTACTCCCTTTAAAAACGTGAGAGCCTCCATTCTGGACGATTTAGAGGACCTAAGCGATACAGAGATCCTCTTTACTATGAACAAAGACAACCCTGAGCTCTTTGATGTGTACAGACTAAATATCATCACGGGTAAGATAGATCTGGAAGTTAAGAACTTCGGAAACATAGTTGACTGGATCACAGACCACAACGGTGTAGTCAGAATGGCTGTATCAAGTGATGGAGTTAACTCCAAAATATACTCTCGTGCTGATAACAAGAGTGAATTCAAAAAAATATTGGAACTAGATTTTAAGAACTCGTTTGACCCTATCTTCTTTACTTTTGATAACAAAAATGTTTATGCTTCAACAAATCTTGGTCGAGATAAAAAAGCAATTGTAGAATATGATCTAAGCAAGAAACAAGAAATAAGGACTGTTTACGAAAATAACGAAGTTGATGTTACGCATCTTGCCTACTCCAAAAAAAGAAAGGTGCTGTTGTCTGTGACCTACTATACAGACAGGTTAAACAGGGTCTTTATAGATAAGGAAATAGAGGATATCTATAAAAAATTGGAAGCAGCACTGCCAAAGGATGTGGAAATTTCATTAACGTCCAAGAGTAAAGAGGAGGATAAATTTATAATAAGGACCCACAGCGATAAAACTTTGGGGTCTTATTATCTTTATGACGTAAAAAGGTCTAACTTAAAAAAACTTGCGGACATTAGCCCGTGGCTAAAACCAAATGAAATGTGTAATATGGTACCGATACAATATAAATCCAGGGATGGTTTAACGATACATGGCTATTTAACGATACCAAGGGTCGCAAAGGCAAAGAACCTCCCTGTAGTTATCAATCCTCATGGCGGGCCATGGGCAAGGGACCATTGGGGTTTTGATCCAGAAGTCCAATTCCTTGCTAATAGAGGCTATGCTGTACTCCAAATGAACTACAGAGGCTCCACTGGGTACGGAAAAAAATTCTGGAAAGCTTCCTTTAAACAATGGGGGCTAAAAATGCAGGACGATATCAGCGACGGTGTAAAGTGGCTCATAGACCAAGGCATTGCAGACCCAAAACGAGTGGCAATATACGGAGGAAGTTATGGTGGTTACGCCGTCCTTGCTGGGCTTACCTTCACCCCAGACCTGTATGCCTGTGGTGTTGACTATGTTGGGGTATCAAATCTGTTCACTTTTATGAACACCATTCCTCCTTACTGGAGACCTATGCTGGAAATGAATTATGAAATGATAGGAAACCCAAAAAAGGATAAAGAACTTTTAGCAAAAGCCTCCCCTGTTATGCATGTAGATAAAATAAAGGTTCCTCTTCTTGTAGCTCAGGGAGCAAAGGACCCAAGGGTGAACATAGACGAGTCCAACCAGATGGTAGACGCTTTAAAAAAACGTGGTATAAATGTACCATACATAGTTAAAGCCAACGAGGGACATGGCTTCAGGAACGAGGAAAACAGAATGGACCTTTATAGGAACATGGAAAATTTCCTAAGTACTTGCCTTGATAAAAAATAGGAGGATCTAAAATGAGTGAAGTATTACATGTTACGCAAAAAGATTTTAATGATAAAGTCAGGAACTCCAGCGATGTATATGTGGTAGATTTTTGGGCACCATGGTGTGGACCTTGCCGCATGATGGCACCAATACTGGACGAGTATGCAGCTAAACAAACAAAGGTAAAAGTGGCTAAGGTCAACGTAGATGAAAGCCCAGACCTTGCCAGCGAATTCGGCATAACAGGAATACCAACCTTAATAGTATTCAACAAGGGTAAAGAAGACCAAAGGATCTCTGGCCTTGTGCAGCTTAATGTTTTAGAGCAAAAACTTTCTAGCTATTAATATGGAAGGAACAAATAAAAAAGCAGAAGACCAAAACCTTGCGGTAATAATACATTTAAGCCTTTTGATGGGAATAATAATACCTTTTGGTGGCTATGCAGCGACGCTAGTATTATGGTTACTAAAAAAGGATTCTTCTGCCTATATAGACCAACAAGGTAAGGAAGCCGTTAATTTTATGCTCAACATCCTTGTTATTGGCACAGCAGCTACGTTGCTGTGTGTAATGCTTATAGGATTCCTTTTAATGATACCACTTGTAATAGCTGCGTTCGTGATGCCTGTAATGGCAGCTGTAAAAATAAGCAAGGGGCAGGAATATAAATATCCTTGGGTATATAGACTTATAAAATAATGCGCGTGCCGTCTTGATTCTTTACTGCGCTAAATATTTTTTGGGGACTGGTTATTATAGCCGTGTTCTTTGTTTCTTTTGCAAATGCTATTGATGCTTTTATTTTTGGTAGCATGCTTCCTGCGGGGAATTGCCCCTGCTCCAATAATTCCTCTGCTTCCTTAACTGTAATAACATCCAATTCTCTTTGATCTGGTTTTCCATAATTTAAACAGACTCTATCCACAGCGGTGGAAATTACAAAGCAATCTGCCTTAAGTTCTTTTGCCAGCAAACCGGAAGCATAATCTTTGTCTATTACAGCCTCCACACCTCTAAGGAGACCCTGTTCATTCTTTACGACAGGGATACCTCCGCCACCAACTGCAATAGTTACAATGTCATTATTAACAAGGGTACGAATAGCATTTATTTCTATTATATCTATTGGCATAGGAGAAGCCACAACCCGTCTATAACCTCGACCAGCATCCTCTATTACTTTCCAACCATCCCTTTTTTCGTGCAGCCGTGCATCCGCTTCCTTTAAGAAAGTTCCTATAGGTTTTGTGGGATGTTTGAAAGCAGGATCATTCTCATCCACCAAGACCTGAGTAACCACTGTTGCAACAGTCTTTTTTATACCTTCTTGTTTTAGGACATTGGCAAAAGCTAGTTGTAAAAGGTAGCCTATTTCTCCTTGCGTATCGGACACGCAAGCATCCAAAGGCAACACGGGAAGTTCATATTTTGAGATTTCGCAGCGTCTTAGAACAAAGCCTACTTGAGGCCCGTTACCATGAGTTATTACGATCCTATACCCTTCTTTAATAAGAGAGACAATACTCTGGGCTGTTTCCAGACAGGCAGCATAGTGGTCTGCTACACTTATCCTTCTTTTATCTTTTATGAGTGAGTTCCCGCCTACGGCGATGACCGCCAGCTTACTCATATACGACCTTGTTACTTAGTTCATCCACGTTATCAGCAGCAACAGGGAAATGTTCCTTTAGTAACCCTCTACAGGATTCTATACCGTCCACTATCCCCTGCTCCACATGTTTTGTTTTTATACCTTTAATAATTATGTCTATAATGCCTTTCCACGCTTCATCACCAACCTTGTTATGTATGCCTTCATCGCCGACAATTACGACCATCCTTTCTGCAAGCGACACATATATCAAAATACCTGTCTGATGTTTGGTCTTATATACTCCATTTCTATAAAAGGACATCATCGCAGCTTCGTGAACTTTATGCATCATTAGTCTTTTAGGTATTAGGATCCTTTTAAAAAAATTGAGCCTGAACAACAGCACGACCAAAAGAACAGCAACGACGGTATCGAATAAAATATTTAGAGGGTTAAGGGCACCATGTACACCAAAATCTATGAACATGAATAAATATGCAAAAATAAAAGCATTGATCATTTCTACTGTTTTATAGTCGCTGCTTTTTTTGGCTATTACAGGAACCAGTTGTCCACAGGTTTCTTTTTCTACTGATTCTATTTCTTTTTCTATATCTTTAATTGTTACCATGAGCCAGATGCACCTCCTCCACCAAATCCACCACCGCCACCACCGCCGAAGCCACCGCCACCGCCACCACCAAACCCTCCAAAGAACATTCCTCCACGTCGCGATCCTCTCTGAATTGCAAGAGGTAAAAAAATTATCCTAAAGAAAATGAACAAGCCCACAAATATTAGTGTCAAAATGGTGTGAGTTCTTCCGCCGGCTCCGCTCCTTGGTGTTTCCTGAACAGGAACAGCACTGGCATCGTAGCCGCCAATATTATTAATTATAGCCACAACGCCTGCCTTTATGCCATCATCGAACATCCCCTGTTTAAAACGAGGAGTTATTTCATTCCTTATTATCCTAGAGGCAATGGCATCAGGTATCTTTCCTTCGAGTCCATAACCTACGTCTATGCGCATCTTCTTTTCCTGCATGGCAAAGACCATCATTATCCCATTATCGCTGCCTTTGAACCCTGGCTTCCACTTTTCAGCTACAGCAAGGGAATAATCCTCTATAGAACCCGAATCTTCCATGCTTGGAACGGTCAAGACAAATATCTGATTCTTGGTTTTGTCCTGATAATCTTTTAACACTGAATTCAGTTCACTAACAGTCCCTGCTGACATCACTCCAGCATAATCGTTAATATATGACTGAAGTTTTGGTACTGTAAAACCAAAAACATCTACCGTCGCCAACAGGAAAGAGCATAGTAATATTATTTTTTTCATCTTAGTCGAACTTCACTTTTGGTGTTTCTTTTACTGCTTTATCTTCCAGTTCGAAGTTAGGTTTTGCTTCCATGTGCAACAAATACTTTGCAGTAAGATTTGATGGAAAATACCTAATGGATTTATTATATTCTTTTACAGCGTTAATGTAACGCATTCTTGCAACGGCTATTCTATTCTCTGTGCCTTCAAGTTGTGCCTGAAGGTCCCTAAAATTCTCGTTAGCTTTTAGGTCAGGATATTTTTCTACTACTACCATAAGTCTGCTAAGAGCAGAGCTCAAAGATCCCTGAGCATCCTGGAATTGTTTGAATTTTGCAGGGTCGTTAAGAGTATCACTGCCAAGGTTCATTTGTCCTACCTTTGCTCTCGCCTCTGTCACCTCTATTAAGGTGTTCTTCTCGTGAGCGGCATATCCTTTAACGGTGTTAACAAGGTTCGGAACAAGGTCAAAACGTCTTTGATACTGGTTTTGTATCTCAGACCAAGAGGCTTTTACTTCCTCGTCAAGCCCCTGTATCCTGTTGTAACCACAGGAACTAAGCAACGTTAAACCAATAATGGAAATTAAAAAAGATAAGCGTTTCATAAGTACCTCCCTATATGCACTTCAAAACAGACTAGCTCTGCTTGTAGCACAAAAAAGGCACTGTTAAAAGTATCTTTTTAAATAACAGGTCTATTCAAATGACAGAGCAACACCGTCGGTAGAAGGGTCTTTGCCTGTTTCTGTAATAACTAATTTGCCCCTGAACAACCTTTCTCCCTTGAAATCAAAGTATAGGGTGAAGTCTTTGTCGCTTAGGCCTTTATCCTCAAACAAAGTGACCTCAAAGTTCATTCCGTCGCCGGAACAAGGCATTACTATTTTGTCTATAATAGGAGCATTCTGAACGTTTATTAGGTCAGCCCAAGGTATGCTTAGCCCTTCAAAAACGTCACCATTTATTTCATAATCACCAAAATGCAGTTGCAGAGTAGGATTTTCGCTCTTCTCGCAAGTTATTTGGCTTATCGTCGTGCCTTTATACTCTAGCCCAAATATGACAAGCATAAATCTAACATAATCAAGATGGTAGGTTGATTCACCCTGAGCGTTAGGAAATGTTTCCCCGTTCATTGCAGCCCTAAGTTCGTTGCTATAAAGCTTGAACTGTGCGGGCACTTTTGAATCAACAGAAGTATTAGTGAAAAGGACTCCTGTCCCATCATCACTTAAAAGAGTGTATGAGGTCTCTGCTTGAGGAGTAGTTGTATCGCTGTCGCCGCATGCATAGATAAGTGTCATAGTCGCTACAAGTGACAAGCAGATAGTAAAGTTTATTTTTTTCATATTTCCCCCTAAAATTAAAGTAATATATCCAAATAAGGATGATGTCCGTCACCCAAACGATGAACTCTTATTATCCCTTCCACAGTACCGTTAACTACAGAAAAAGTAGTTGTTATGCCGTGAGCATACGGATTGGTCCTGTCATAAAAGCTGACCCTGTACTCATTGCCGTCGGAACCTGTACACAAGGTATTAAAATAATATCCAACTCCAAGAAGCGTTGCCGTAGGAATAGGTATAACAGCATCTAAAAGAGCGTCATCAGTCTGTTGCTCAAGATACTGAGGAAACCCAAGATCCATCACGTATAGTAATCCATCTGTGTTCTCGTAAAAACTCCCTACAGTGCCTCTCCATTCCAAAGGGATCTTGTTCGAAGAGGACGAAGCACAGTTAATAGTTACTGTCTCCTCGTAATAATTCAGGTCCGTCATATCTACGGTTATTAAGGAGGTGTGAAAAGGAAGTACAGGAGGATTTGGTAGTACCGCTCCGCTGTAGTTAGGATTACCATCAAGAACAGATTCAAGCTTGGTGTCGGTCAATTCTATTTTCACGTCACCACCAGTATCTGCTGTACCCGTGAAAATAAGCCTATTCACAACAACATCTGGTTGAGGTTGTGGCGTTGGTGTATTATTGTTGCAAGCGAACAACATCAATGATGCTCCAGCTGCCAGAAAAGTTACTTTTATATTATTTAAGTTCATCTTTGATCTCCCAAATTTATTGTTTATTGAAGAACATATCTATAGGTAGATCGTAATTATGAAGGCTAACACTTATCGCTCCTGTAAATTCATTTGTTTTAAAATCGAAAATAGAACTTATTTGCATGTTGTTCGGATCATATTTGCCATGGAAGGATACATCATAAGTATTGCCGTCAGAACCATCGCAAAGGAATGTGTACACAGTATCTGTGACACCAACATTAAAAACCACACCTTCCTCTATCTCATCCTCTGGCCCCTGAGCAGCAGGTGTAGCAAGTGTTGTCAGATCATAAGCATAAAATAATCCGTCCGAACTGTTAGGTAGGAACCATACATAATGCCCAAGTTGATTAGAACCCAAAAGCATTACATCTAGTGTGTTGACTGGAGTATCTTTATCGCAAGTTATGTCCACAGACTTACTGAAGTAAGAAAAATCAGTTATCTTTACTTGTGTTTTTATCTGCAAAAATGCAGCCGGGTTAGGTGTTAAAGATGGTGTAGAAGCATAGGGATCACCCTTTAGAACTTTCTTTAAATAATTGTCCGCAAGAAGTATCTCCACTTTCGCACTGTCGGACACTCCATTTAACACAAGTCCCTCTGCACTGACCGTTGTAGCCTGGTCGCCAGTTGAGTTATTGTTGTTATTAACCGTGTTGTTGCTGCAGGCGAAAAATGTGGCCAAAGCCACAAAACCTACTGTTTTTACTAGGGTTTTCATCTAAAAGACACCTCCGAAAGGGTTTTTGCCCCATATTGTTTTATGCAATTTTTGTACCACTAACGCCTTCTAAAAGTTGCAGCGTCTTAAAAATAGCCTTTTTTATTACAATACTAGGGTAATTGGACACGGCAAATTTGTAAATCTTTTATACAACTGTTTTGCAAAAATTACAAGACCTTTATACCCTACCAAACCAGCAATCATCACTTTTTAGACAACAAAAAGCTTACACTTTTAAAACCTTACGGCTATAATTTTTATAGAATGAAGGCAGTATTAATATCGTTGTTAATGTTGACGGCGTCTGGAGTCTTTGGAAGCGAGACCCTTTGGCATACAGCTGACCTCCAACGCTATGACGAAAAAAAAGAACTCTCAGCTAGAGAAGCGGATGAAATAGTAAAAACGCCCATCTACATGGAACTCGAAAACGAGAAAAAAGAATACACCATCAAACATTTTGAACTAACGACCGGTATAAAAGCTACCCAACTTAAGCAAAATACAGCCGACGCTGTTATGATAGGTAGCGCAAATATCTTTCCGACCATTCAAATGAAAGGAACCTGGTGGGCCACTGGGTGGCTGGGATTCGATGCCGCTTGGGACAAAAGTATAATGGTGATGTTGGGATCAAAACAAGACCCTGCTGCGCCTAACAGTACCCTAATAAGCCCCTACTGGGTGGATCTAGGAACACGATTAAGATATCAGTTCGGTAATCGCGATGGAAGTTCCTTTATGGCTCTCCGTCTTGGATATCATCAGCATGAGTTCCCTGTAGTTACCTATCCGCAGTACATAAGCAAAACAACTGCAAAGGGATTTGTGATCGGTGGAGAACGGCTATTATCCTTTAACCAGTATTTCGGCCTGGATATGAACTTTGATTTTATGGTGTTAAATAAACTTTTGGATAAATCCACAATACCTAATGCACAAAAAGGAATAGCCTACAGGTTCAATGTAGATTTTTTTGCAACAATAGTTGACCGCACAGGGCTCACCACGCTGGTGTCCTTTGGGTATGGTCAAACCAGTTACATTTCTAATCTCGTCGGTGACGGAGTTTCCGGAGATAGTAGGAGCCTTGTTAATGCGAACCACTTTGAGCAGACTTACAGTGATCTGCACATTACTTTTACTGCCAGGATATAACGCTTATTCGCTAGACTCACAGGGATTAAAGGCAGGCCTTACAGACCTTTTTAACAGTGAGGAGGCTAAGCAGATATTCTGGGGTGTACGAGTATTAAAATTAAAGGATGGGCAGGAGCTCTTCAGCCTCAACAAGAATAAACGGTTCCGGCCTGCGAGCAACATGAAGGTCGTAATAGCAGCGGCAGCATTAAAAGCCCTTAATTCCGAATATCAGTTTGAAACAAAGCTTTTTATAGACGGCAAAGTAACCAATGGAACGCTAAAGGGCAACTTAGTGGTCGTTGGTAGCGGGGACCCGACCTTCACCACCGCTCATTTCAAAAAATGGGGAGAGGCATTAAAAAAATATAACATCAAAAGGATCTCCGGCGACGTTATCGGGATAGATTCCATCTTCGACGACCAAAAGACTGGACTGCTTTGGTCCTGGGATGATCTTTCAAATTGTTACAGCGCTCAAATAAGCGGTCTACAAATAAATAGTAACTGCGTCCAGTTAGTAATAAAACCTGGGGTCAAGAACTACTCAGCAAATGTTCAAAAACTTCCACATACCTCTTATGTGGAAGTGCTAAATAATGCGAGAACAACAGGTGAAAAAACAAGTTTAAAATTTAAAAGGAAAGAAGATTCTAATAAAATACTTATAGACGGTGTAATAAATCAAGCTACCTCCGGAATATCAAAATGGGTCTCCGTTAATAACCCAACCTTATATTTTTCCACTTTGCTTTATGAATACTTAAGAGCTGACGGAGTGATTATAAATGGGCATCCCAGCGATGCCAGAGATACGGGGTATATACTCAACAGAAACAACGCATATCAGATCTCTATAGCAAAATCGCCTCCTCTTAAAAATATTATCAATGATTTTTTAAAGTACAGCATCAATCTTTATGGTGAAAGTATTTTAAAAAGTCTTGGGTTCATTTATTTTAATGAAGGGACCACCTACAACGGAAGACTTGCTGTAAATCTTATACTAAAACAATATGAACTGCCGGAAGACGTTCTTTTCATCGCTGATGGTTCAGGACTTTCCATGCTGAATCTTATTTCCCCGGAATACATGACAATGCTTTTGCATAGCATCTCTAAAAGTTATTTCTCTAGGACCTTCTTTGATGCGTTAAGCACCTCTGGCATGGATGGTACTTTAAGAAGGAGGTTGGACTCGGAACAGTTAAGGGGAAAGGTCCATGCAAAGACCGGCTATATAAGGAATGCAAGGACCTTGAGTGGTTATATAGACACTGTGGGGGGCGAAAGACTTACATTTGCAATTTTTGCCAATAACTACGATAATAGGCTGGATAAGGCCGAAGCTGTCATCAACAAAGCCTGTTCCCTTATAAGAAGTTATGGAGAAATAAAATGAGAAAACAAATACCGAATATCATAACCATTTCAAGATTGGCCCTGCTACCGATCTTGATCTACTTATTATGGGACAATAGCTACGGCTATGGATGGTATGCTGCAGGCCTCTTAACGATAATAGGCATCACAGACCTCCTAGATGGATATCTTGCCAGAAAGCTTGATGCAGTTACCAATATGGGGAAAATAATAGACCCTATGGCAGATAAGCTCACCGTGCTTATTTCGCTGTTAATGCTTATGCACCTGAACAGGATAAATGTTCTTATACCTATCCTAATCCTTTCCAGGGAAATAATAGTAATAACCCTTAGGGCAGTCGTTGCCAGCAAAGGCATAGTTATTCATGCAAGCACAGAAGGTAAAAGAAAAACGGCCTTACAGATGTTCGGACTCGGTGGCCTTTTTATCTATGGAGATTTTTTTGGAGCAAACGCCGCTTACTGCGGTAATGTACTTCTTCTAATGTCGATAGTGCTATCTTGGTATTCCGCTATCAAGTACCTTTTTAATTACGCATCCTACTGCAAAAAGGATTCCTTGTTATAGGCATATTCTTCGTCAGGAAGGGCCTTTAGTTTCCCGCTGGAATCAAAGTCACCCAGTCTTACGGACACAAGCCTGGAGATCCCAGGATCTTCCATGGTCACCCCATAGAGCACATCTAAGTTCTCCATGGTTTTTTTGTTGTGTGTAATAACAATAAATTGAGACCTATCCATTAATGCACGAACAGCCTCGTTAAATCTTGTTATGTTGGCATCATCAAGCGGAGCATCGACCTCGTCCAAGATACAGAATGGGGATGGTTTTATCGCAAAGATGGAGAACACAAGGCTGATCGCTGTAAGGGCTTTTTCTCCACCAGAGAACAGATTAATATTTTGAGTTCTCTTTCCTGGTAGCTGTGCAAAAATATCCACACCTGTATTTAAAAGATCATCCGGATTTGTCATAACAAGTTCTGCCGTTCCACCACCAAACAATATTGGGAAGAATTTTTTGAACTTATCGTTAACAACTTCAAATGTTGCTTTAAATCTTATTCTACTTGTTTCATCTATTTTCTTTATCGCTGTTCTTAGATCTTCCATTGAGGTTGTGAGGTCTTCTCTTTGTGCACATAAGAAGTCGTGTCTTTCTGTAAGCCTGTCGAACTCTTCTATAGCAAGCAGGTTGACCTGACCCATATCTGTAAGTTTTTTGTTAAGTGTTGTAACATGCCCTTTAGCCTCGTCGTAATTGAAACCTTCCGTCAGGAATTCTGTGAACGCCGTTGTTATATCCACATCGTATTTGTCGAGGAATCTTTGTTTCATTACGCCTGTTTCCACAGAGAAGCCGGCAAGCGTTGCATTAACAGCGTTGACTGCATCAGATTTGCTATTCAGTGAGTGACGTGCCTCACGTATTTGTTTTTCCAATTCACCTATTCCGTTGCCTACCTCTCCATAACGCTGTCTTATATCAGTAATGGTCCTGTTGACAGTGTCCAGTGCCTGCATATCGCTGTGGTTCTGTGTTCTGGTCCTTTCATGCTCCTGCAGAAGTTCTTGGGTTTTGCTTGTGGCAGTCTCATTCTCTGAGCATAATTCGCCCAACCTGTGTTTATCACCCTCAAAGGCCTCAAGAAGGAATTTCCTTCTTTCATCAACGGACTTGAACCTTTCTGCTATTGCAGAGGCCCTTACCTTGAGATCGGTAACGTTGGCTCTGAAAGTTTCCAGTTCTGCATAAGCCTGTTCAAGAGCACCTTTGAACTTGCTTATTTCACCCTCTAATATTTGTTTCTTTCCTGCACTTTCCTGCTGTGTAATTCTGGAGGATCCTATTTCCTTTTCAAGATGGCTGTTCTCGAACCTCAACTGATCTATGTCGAATTTTACCTCGGAGAGTCTTTGCTCCTGCCTTGTAAGATCGCTTCTGGAACCATCCAGTTCCTTCGACACAGAGGCGACAGAAACAGCAGTCTCAGAAAAAGCGATAGTAAGTTCGGTCACTCTATTTTCTGCTGTAGAAAGTTTTGCAGCAAGTTCATTATACTCGCTGTTAATACCCTCAAGAACTTTTAAAAGAGTTCCCTTTTCATCTGCGAGTTCTTTTATCTCTCTCTTCCTTTCAAGAAGCCCGTTGCCTATTGCTTCTGGACTACCACCTCTTATAACACCCCTACCGTCTATAAGATCCCCGTCCAAGGTGACAAGGACAAAGTCTGTTCCGTCGGCCTTGTTCCAAAGTTCGATAGCATTGTTAAGGTCAGTTGCAATGTAAACATTACTGAACAGCGATTTAACAACTTCCTGATACTCAGGCGCAGCAGTAACGTGATCAGCAAGACTTGCCGCCTTACCTTTGAACCAACCAAAAATAGATGTTTTAAAGGTCTTATTGGAGGACTTTAAAGCAGAAGAAACAAAGCAAGCCTGCCCCTGTTTTTCGTTCTTTAAAGCTTGGATTATCTGCACAGTATCGGCATCATCGTTGACTATGACAGCATCAAGATAATCTGAGATCACAGCTCCAACGGCTTTTTCGTATTCAGGTTTTGTATCTATAACATCCGCTAGGATGCATTTTACTTTGCTTCTCCATTGAGTAGAGTTCATTACATACTTAACACCACCGGAAACGCCTTCAAGTTTAAGTGACAGCTCGTGCAACACATTCAGTCTTGATTCAACAGAGTTGAGCCTTAACTTTGCAGTCTCCAGCGACTTTTCTTTAGCCTGTATACTATTTTTTAACCCTTCAGTCTGTTGTTTTACATTGGTGAGGTCTTTTTCTATTTCTATTCTTCTTTGCTGGTGCCCATTAAAATTAGCTTCCAGCAAAGCAACTGTTTCTTTAGTACTGTTGAATTCCTTCTCATACTTTGTTCTTTCTGTTTCTGATCTTTCCAGTTTTATGAGGTTGCTTTCAAGCCTTTCGCTGAAATTGCTTATATTGTTATTGGCGGTAAGTTCTTTTTGAACATGTTCCAGCAGTTCCGCTTTTTTGGTTTCAACCTGTACTTCTATAGCCTCGTAATCTTTTCGTTTGATATTTAACTCAGCTTCCGCCTTTTCTACTTCTGTGTTAGCCGCTTTTAGGACATCTTCCTGAGAAACAGCTTCATTGTCTATAGCAGAAAGTTCGCTCTCACCCCTTTCGATCCTTATCTTTAACGCCTCTATCTGGTGCGTCCTCAATTCTGCATTCCTAACAATATTATTCTTTTCAGCCTCTATCATTTCCAATCTTGCATTTGCTGTATTTACGGCAGTATTAAGGTTTACGGTCTGATTCTGTAAATTGTTCAGCTCTTCTTCCACTTCCAACTTCTTTGCCTTTTCTGTTTCAAGTTCCAGCTCCTTCTGAGAGATAGAGTTGTTCAAAGCCTCTCTTTCAGCCTCAAAAGCGGCAGACTCTTCCCTGAGGGAATTGGCCTTTGCATCCAAGCCATTGTAATCGGTAGCACCAACTTTGAGCTCAAGGTCCCTTAATTCTGTGGTTATTTTTTTGAACCCTTGTGCCTTTTTCGCCTGACGGTCAAGATCGGACAATTGTTTAGAAAGCTCACTTACTATATCATTCAGCCTCAATAAATTTTGTTCAGTTGTTTCAAGTTTTCTTTGGGATTCTTCTTTTCTGGATTTATACTTGGTTATACCAGCCGCTTCCTCTATTATTTCCCTTCTTTCTTCCGGCTTGGAAAGGACGATCCTTTCTATTTCTCCCTGTTCTATGACGGCGTAAGTTCTGGCGCCGCTGTCCATAAAGACTTCCTTAACATCTTTTAACCTTACAGGTACTTTGTTTATTAGGTATTCGCTTTCTCCGTTCCTATATAGACGACGAGTTATGCTTATTTCCGAAAAATTAAGATACGCCGCAGGAAACACTCCATCATTCTCCAGAGTAACAGTTACCTCTGACAGCGACGAAGGTTTTCTTTTATCGCTACCATTAAAGATAACGTCTTCCATGCTTCCGCCACGAAGACTTTTGGGGCTTTGTTCACCCATTACCCACAACAGAGCATCGACGATATTGCTTTTTCCACAACCGTTTGGACCAACAACACCAGTAAGACCCTTATCTATATTGATAACCGTCTTTGACATGAAAGATTTGAAACCAAGTAGTTCCAGCCTTTTGATTCTCATAGAGCTTAAGTTTCCCCCAATGTTAGAGTTTAGGCACTAACTAACAGAAGCGTAATATATGGTAATATCACTCTTTTTGCAAGAAAATTAACCGCTTAAACCCATGTTTATTGGGTTTTAGGCTGCCATATGTTAGATCATCATCCCTTCTTTACTGGTATGTATCCTGTAGAGTATTTCGTACTTGCTGTTTATTTTTAGTGATGCTGTTTCTGCAATGTTGGTCTTCTCTACATATTCATGTTCTATTCTGGAAATATCCTCTAATAGTGTCCTCATCAGATCGCCCTTTGGGTACAAAGATACGTCTTCTTTTTTGGCTCTCTGCTCCCTTAGCTGGGCAAAATCTATGTCAAAATGAACGCTCATATCGACGTTCTTTAATTTATCGCAGTAAACACCCTCTATAATTATAACGTATAAAGGTTTGCCTTTTATGGTACGCATTTTTCTGGAGTTAGCCTTTACATTTATTACCGGTGAGACAACTGTTTCTCCGTCTATAAGGGCCTTTATATGGTCGTTAAGAGCATTGATGTCTATTTCGTTTGGACCAACTGTTTGACGAATTCCTTTTTGAACTCTTTTATCCACCATTTCTTTTGGAAGATCTATCATGTAGTCGTCCATTTTAAAGAAAACAGATTCGTAACCGAGGTTGTTCAACGTCCTAGAAAGCTTATTTGCGATAGTGGTCTTTCCACCACCAGTTTCGCCGACCATCGTGAACACAAAAGGTTTTTTCTTTCTTCTGGTAAGCTCATCGATTATAAGGTCAGCAAGGTCCCTTGAAACTTTTGAAGCTTGCCTTTTGCCTTCAGAAACATTGAACAAAAAGGTCCTTAGGTCGTCTATCAAGTCCTTTTCGCTCTTGTCGCTAGGTTTTCTTAAATATCTTGGTGGAAGCAGTGCATATTTTGCTTTTTTGCCATCTTTTTTAGCTGTTATTTCTTTACAAAGTTTTTCCACTTTTCCGGCTATTACGGACCAAGCATAGTTCTTTATTACATGTTCATATCCGCGCTTAGATAAACGGTCCCACTCAGCTTCGTCACTCAAGATGGACAACAATCCATCTGCAATATTTCTGGAATCGTTAGGATCTATCAAAACACCAAAATTACCGTCACCAACAAGATGCGCTGTGCACCCTGTAGAAGTTGTAACAACAGGTAGACCGCTTGCCATAGCCTCTAGTACAGCAATACCTCTTGTATCGTGTATCGCTGGGTTAACATACACCCAGTGGTTCCTAGCTGCGTAACGCATAATACCAGGGAACTCTTTGTTGTAATCAAAGATGTCTGTAAGGACTATTTTTCCTTGCAAGCCGCTCTTTACCATCACTTTTCTGATATCTTTTAACAGAGTCTTATAATTAGTTTGCATCCCTTCCCAGTTCTTTATGAACGTTGGGTCTAAAAGTCCACCGGAAGAAATAAATAGGTTTGCAACTTCCTGCAATTTTCTGTTATTCGCATACGCTTCTATAAGGCCTAGTATATTTCTTCTTGGGTCGAGTCGTCCAACCATAAGTATGGCAGGCAAGCCACGTCTTGAAGGATCTATGCCATCCTCCATGATGCTTTCTATTGTCTTTTCTGCGTTCTTATCTACAGCATCCATCTTTCCTTTAAAAGGATGAAAGTCATCTGTGTTAACACCCGGCGGTATTATAGTGAACTTTTGATCCTCTATATCTATTGCACCGTCATAGAGAGAAAGACCATATTGCTGATACCTTTCTTCTTCTGTTGAAACGATAACGCTATCCGCCCAGTTCAAGGTAGTTCTTTCTGCGAACAATCTTGTGTGAAAACTATACTTTTTATTTACGCTTAAAAAGTTACCCTGAGTAATACCGGCGTTGTTAAGCTTGATAGCGCCCAAAGAATGCCCGTGATGCATTAATGGTTTACCTGTTCTTGCTTTAAGCAGAACTCCACAGGCACCAGAATCAGCATAATGCGTACTGATTATATCAAAGGATAGTTTATTCTTTTTGTAATATTCTTCTATCCCCTGAATGAACTCACTGACGTAAGCCCAGATTTCTTCTTTTGGGACATAACCTTCTGGCCCACAAGGTATACGGACTATATTGACGTTGTTGGAAACTTTTTCTACTTTTGTATCAAAGCCTTTCCACTTTTCATCTTTGAACATTCTGGTAAAAAGATCTACTTTATGCCCCTTCTCTCCCAAATAATAGGCAAGATTAGTGACATAAACTATTTGACCGCCTGTATCAGGATGCCCACCAATAGGCGCACCATCTTTTTTCACGTGACCGTGAATGTTTATCATGCAAATGCGCATAATTGTTTTACTCCTCTAAGTCTAACAGCGACGTTCTTGTCTCTTCGTTCGACTTGTAAACATCCGTTATGAACCTCACCGCTTCCTTAGGATCATCAGTTAACTTTATAAGGTTTAGATCCGTTTTTTGTATAAAACCTTTTGCTACCATGTGAGTTTTAAAGAACTCTATAAGATCGGTCCAGTATTTTGAATCGTAAAGAACTACTGGGGTCCATCTTGTTTTTCTGGTCTGTATCAGCGTCAATACTTCGAACATTTCATCCATCGTTCCAAAGCCACCAGGACAGATTATTATTCCGTTAGAATACTTTTTGAACATTACTTTTCTGACAAAGAAATAATTAAAATCTATCCTTAGATCCAAATATGGGTTTCCCTGCTCTTTTGGAAGTTTTATATTAAGACCTATTGTTTTTCCGCCAGCTTCTTTTCCGCCTCTAGACGCTGCTTCCATAACTCCAGGTCCGCCACCCGTTACCACGCTAAAGCCTGCATTCGCTATTTCTTTACCTATCTCTCTAACTGATTCATAAAGGGGATCTCCCTCTTTGGATCTTGCAGAACCAAATACAGCTATAGATGGGCCAGTTTTTGCCAGCTTTTCGAAACCTTCCACGAACTCGCTTATTATTTTAAATACGCGCCATGTGTCTTCATTACGACCCATTATTTACCTCGTTTCTTATTATATGTTCTAACAAAATTCGCTATGCTTCTGTCATAAGTTGCTTCCGTTTCAGCATCAAAAAAACAGGCAGGCAGTTGTTCCGCTTTCCTGTGATACAAAATACATTCGCAACAATTGCCCTTTCTGCTACAGGAAGCGTATGAACAGGTGCAGTTAGCTAAGTTCTTGCTCGTATTAGTACACGTCATCTTAGTTTGCAGCCTCTTCGTCTTCTTTCCATTTTTTAGTATCAGCAACTATTTTTGCAACGTTCTGACTAGGAACTTCTTCGTAGGTAGAGAACTTCATTTCAAAAAGTCCAAGTCCTTTTGTCATAGAGTGAAGCTCCGGAGCATAGGTTGCCATTTCTCCAAGTGGAACGGTCGCTTTTACAACGCTGCCCTCTGAAGTTGAATCCATTCCGCTTATTCTTCCACGTCTTCCGCTCAAGTCATTTGTTATAGTTCCAACATAGTGGTCTGGAATATAAACAGAAACTTCCATGATCGGCTCAAGCAATATTGGGCTAGCATCTTCCATTGCCTTTTTAAATGCCATCGAACCTGCTATCTGGAACGCCATGTCTGAAGAATCAACATCGTGGTAACTACCATCTATAAGAGTTACTCTAAAATCTATTACAGGGAACCCTGCTACGGTCCCTTTGTCCATTGTCTTAACTATGCCTTTTTCGACGGAAGGAATAAAGTTCCTTGGAATGGAACCCCCAACTATTGCATCTACAAATTCAAATCCAGAATTTCTTTTTAAGGGGTCAACGTTGACTATACAATCACCGTACTGACCATGACCACCGGATTGTTTTTTATGTTTACCCTGCACTGACTTTACGCTCTTCTTTATTGTTTCTCTGTAAGGTATCCTCGGCGACCTAAAAGCCACATCCAATTTATATCTTTCTTTCAGCATTTCGTTAACAACGTCCATTTGTAACTGACCAAGACCAGAAAGGACAAGCTCCTTTGTTTCTGCGACCCTGGTAAAGAAGATTGAAGGGTCTTCTTCTGCTATTTTTCTTAAAGAGGCACCCACTTTTTCTTCCAATTTTTTATCTACAAGCTCTATTGCATAATTAAGAACTCTTTTTGGTTCTGGTGAAGGCTCGAACATTTTATTGGAAATAGTACTGTCGACTATTGTGTAACCTGTTTTGATGTCCTCACATTTATCCAGAACAACAATATCCCCTGCTACAGCCTCTTCTATAGGCTTTAAACCATCCGTATATGGTTTACTTATTTTTGATAGTTTTAGAGTGTGACTGTTATCTGCAATTATTGCTTTTGTATTCTTGTTCAACTTTCCGCTAATTATTTTAAGGTAGTTAGTTTTACCGGTGTAAGCATCTATTCTGGTCTTAAAAACATACGCAGAAAAAGGTGCATTCTCAGAAACCTTTACAGCTTCCCCATCTTTAAATTTAAGAGTACTGAATTCTTCGCTAGAAGGAAGGTAAAAGAAGATGCCATCCCTCAAAAGATCTATGCCTATGCCCTTTGATGCTGAACCAGCGAATACAGGAAATGAGGTCCTATCTTTTACTGCTTTGCCAAGGATCCTTCTTAGGTCCTCTGTAGGGATCTCTTTACCATCAAGGTACTGACCCATCAGTTCTTCATCATTCTCTACTATAGCCTCTATCATTACGTTCCTATATTTTTTTACCAACTCTGTATATTGAGCTGGTATTTCTTCTTCCTTGGCAGCCTTTCCGCTGTCGTCCTTATAGGTATAGAATTTTTGCCTCATAAGGTTTATAACGCCCACGAGTTCATTTCCTTTACCGACCGGTATTATTATTGGAACAGGAGAAACATTCAATAAGTTCTTTATGCTGTCCAGAGTCTTATCAAAATCAGCCTCTACGTTATCCATCATGCTTACATATATTAGAGTCGGCAAACTATAATCTTTAAGTTTCCACCAATGCCTTAATCCTTGTTCCGTAGCACCAGTAACTCCACTTATTACGTAAACAGCGCCGTTTGAAACTCTTGCGCAGTTAACAACATCGTTAATGTAATTTAATGATCCTGGAGTATCTAACAGGTACAGTTCTCTTCCATCAGGAAGGTCCGTCGTAAACGTTTTAGAAAAAAGAGTATAATTTCTACCCGCTTCCTCTGGTTCTACAGGAAGTTTATCCTTTGAATTCAAAAGCCTTCTAACAGTGTTCGTTTTCCCGTTACCATCTACAGAAACTACTGATACGATCCTCTTGTTGGAAATAGCTTGAGCCATAAACTTAACCCCTCCTTATAACTTTGTTGGAAAAATGTTTATATATCAAAATAGTAGCTGAAAACAACAAGTACAGGTCATCAGTCATAGAGTGTTCACACTTTTTTATGATGAATGAAAATGTGGGCCCACTAGGGCTCGAACCTAGAATGACGGAA
>Ga0118677_10003674_pt1 | contig 28775 bp, 29 predicted proteins | sample AliMusrvi5mmetaG_FD_86154 | JGI IMG/M metagenome (GOLD analysis project Ga0118677, IMG submission 86154) | reverse complement strand
GGCGGCATTGTTGAAGGCGTCGCGCGGGGTGTACCGCCCGGCTGGGGCGAGCCGGTCTTCGACCGCCTCGAAGCCGACCTCGCCAAGGCCATGTTAAGCCTCCCAGCGTCCAAAGGCTTCGACATCGGCTCGGGCTTCGGTGGCATTGTGCTCACCGGCATGCAGCATAATGACCCGTTCCGCGCGAAAGCTGGCAAGGTATATACGACCTCTAACCGCTCCGGCGGCATCCAGGGCGGCATTTCGAACGGCCAAACCATCTATTTCCGGGTAGCCTTCAAACCCGTCGCCACCGTCCTCCACGAGCAGGACACCGTGGACGTTGACTTCAAGCACACCACCCTGAAAGCTCGGGGCCGTCATGACCCCTGCGTCCTGCCGCGCGCCGTGCCCATTGTCGAAGCGATGACCGCCCTGGTCCTCGTGGACCATGCCCTCCGTCACCAGGCCCAATGTGGCTGAGGGGCGAATCAGGCGGGGCCCCAGGCATGTGGGTAGCTTTGATGCAGCAGGTCGCATTGGGGTGGCTTTGGGGTCCCAATCACCTGGCTATGATGTCGCTCTGGTGTGGCTTTAGATGGCTTTGTCCTCGTGGCGAACAGTTGCCTTCCTCACTGAATCTGACAAGGCTCTCCAGCTTCATCATCAGGCTGTGAGCCTTCCCGAGGGAGAATGGGTCGCCGGTCAGGCAATCCATCTCTTCTGCGGTCGGGTAGGACTTGACCGCCACAGAATTCTCCCGCGTCAGCTCGTACAACTGGTCCAGAACGGCCACCAACGCTTCAGGATATCATTTCTCAGACCGCCGTTCCGCAGTCCGAGGCAGCACTTGGACTTCGCCGATAAGGTTGATGCCGTATTCGCCGTTCACGGACCGCCAGAAAGGCACGTCACCGTTGGCAACTCGGATCGCGTAATCGGACCGGGGCCGCAGGCGTTCCGATTTGTCCGGAAGCCACAGTCCGAGGGAGTAATGGCCGGGCGTGACCTCTTTGGGGAGGTCGACCTCGAACGAGATGGTATGGCTCAGAGGCGCGAAGGTGGAGTCGCCGGGACGATGCGGGTACCATCGGCGGATATCCACGGCCGGGAAGCCGAACATCGTGCCCGTACCGCAGAGCGACACGGTGTCCAGCCCGAGCGCGTCCTGCAGGTCCGGCGCGAGTTCGCCGAGCATCTGGTAGATCTCGACGACCTTGCGAATCGGCGGCTCGGGGACCGGCAGCACGGGAGGCGCGGGTGGTGGCGGTATCGGCGGCAGGCCCAGCAAATCCGTCTTGTTGATCAGGTTGCGGTTCCCGTCGGCCAAGGCAAGGGAATCTTTGTCGTTGTTGCTGCAGAGCGTCACGTTGATCGTGCCATATTGCTGCGCGAGGATCAGACGGTTGGCCTCTTCCGGCGTTGCCGCGACGGTAATGTTGGTCTTTCCCCCCTGCCCCTGGAACACTGCGTCCTTACTGTCTTTGGCAGGGCTGGGCGCGAGAACCTTGAGCCTCCGCAGGAGGTTCACGGTCGCCGTGCCGTCGATCTCGGGATGGTCGCTGTCGAAGGTCAGATCAATGTCCACGAACGATCCAGACAGGATCGCGCCGTTGGAGGCGATCGCATCGTCGACTTTTAGGGTCACCGCACGATATCCGGCGGGCAACTGGTCTGCCATCTGTGGCACCGTACCAGCCTCATAGAGGTCGGCGTTGCGAATCGGTCGTCCAGCCAGAATCGTCGACTTGACCAGTCGGCCCAATGCCCGCTGTGTGTTGGGCAACGCGTCCTTAAGAAATTCCTCTGATGAGGCTTCCATCAGTAATACGTCGCGTTCAGCAATCCGCGAGTAGGGGGTAAGGTTCACTTGGGCCACTGGAACCATGGGCAATTTGGGGGCTTCCACAACTTTTTCCGCCGCCGGCTTCGTCTCCAGGATGCGTTTAGCGCCGTACGCGGTGACTAGGCCAAACACGACCGCGATGGCAGCTAGCGTCACGGTCTGGGGTCGTATGGAACTCATAGTAGGATCGTTCTCCTGTAGTACACACGGTTAAGGAAGTTTGTCACGCTGTCTTAGTTAGAGGCCATCCGGAAACCCCCCTCTTCCCTCGGAAGAGGGACAGAGGGTGAGGGCTTTTCCGATAGCCTCTTAATCTTACTCTTTTCGCATAATGTACTGACCACGAATCTTTTTGTTTGAAAGGTCAAAACCGGGCAGGTGCAGCATGGTGTTCAGCGCGGCCTTGTCGGCGTCGACGCTGACGGTCACGCTGACGCGGCCGCCCGGCAAATCGGTGATCTGAATATCATCCTCACGCAAGGCCGCGGCGAACGCCCAACCGGACAACGCCCCAGCAACGGCATTCCTGACCCGGGCCGTGGCCGCACCCGGCAGGGTCGCCTCCCGGACACCTGCCATTGCCGCGGCTTGAATGGCCTGCGTCGCCATCAAATAGCTACTGATCTGCACAACGGCCAACAGAACCGTGAGCAAGATCGGCAGCACGATCACCAACTCAAGGCTCAAAGAGCCTGATCTCGATTTACGCATTGCCTGCAAAGGTTTCATTTCTTTCCAAGCCATTCCCTGTACGCCCCCGATCACATCTCCTTGAAATCTGCCCGAATCTCCCTGCGGTGGTCACAAGCTTCCCCTGTGAACAAGCCACGTCAGAACCAGCCATGTGCCCAAGGCCACGGGCACGGCGAAGGGCACGATCCTCCGTACTTTTTTCTTTTCCACATTGCCGGTCGTCCCCGCGTTGCCGGTCGTCCCCAAGGCGGCGGAAAACTTCTTTCCTGCCCTCGCCACGCCATGCTTGGCAACATTGCAAAATAGTACTGTAAGCGCAATGCCGCAAGCGATCACCATGCTAAGGGCGAAGGCAAAAAAAAGCCAAAAGGGGCCTAACCACGCACCCAAAGCGGCCAAGAGTTTGACGTCTCCCATACCTGCCCCTCCCAGCATCCAGGGAAAAAGCAGCAGTCCGAACCCCATCGCGAATCCAACCAGCGACATCCACCCTAAGCTCGGCAGCCCCAAGACTGGGGCCAAGGCATGATAGGCCAGTCCGAGAATCGCCGCGGGAACGGTAATAAAGTTCGGAATCCGATGCATGCGGAGATCGCTGCCTGCGGCAATGGCCACATACAACGCCACAGCCACGACTAAGATTCCCATTCCCATTCCGGACACCCTAAAGTGATACAGCAGGTTCTCTGATAAGCGATAGCGGCGACTTGGTGAAAAGGCAACTCAAACAACTCAGAATCCGTGTGTCGCTTCGATTTGCTAAACCATCGATACGGCCCAAGCAATTGCATTATGATTGCATTTACGGCCATGTCAAGTAAAAAAGCTCTTTGGTCAGGGAAATTGCATTCGTCCGTTTAGTAGTTTCTGTTGTGGAAAAGGTCGAAGGCAAGGGGTGGGACGAACGCAACGAGCACATCATTTTCCAACAAATCCTCGGGGTGTGGCTCGTTTCACTCGTCCCACCCTTAATTCGCAAAGATATCAAAACTGCTGTAGGCCGGGCTTTCCAGCCTGACAGCGAACCGGGCAACGTCAGGCTGGAAAGCCTGACCTACTTGATATTCTGGCGGTGGTTGATTTATTTCGGGTAACCGCAATGAATTTCATTCTACGTAAAACTTTGCACCACCTTCACGGAGTACAAACGGCCGGCTGGGGGATCGTTCCATCCTGGCGCGACGCACAGACATGCTTGGTCGCGGACTTATATTGAAACGCAGTGCCAAGCCCATATTTACTGCTGGCCGTAACATTATAGGAGAGATCCAAGGCGGTTGCGGCCCCGGCCACATCAACCAACTCGACGCTGATGGCGTCGCGGACAGCCGTTGTCGCGCCCACCACACCAATCACCAAGAGCGTAAGAATCAACACCCACTCGAAGGTGAGTATACCTTGTTCATCGTGCCACATCTGGAAGCAAAACTGTTTCATGGTCCTTACCTTTATGTCTTTATGTTATAAAAAAAATCCCTCTTGCGAGGGATCTGCCTAAAAAATCGCACACCGCAGTGCAGATGATTCTGCACTGCGGAGGCGACTGAAAGGTTCGCACCGCTGATCCAAAAGCGGGCCAGCGACACTATGATTCTAAACTATTGGGTGCAGCAAGCCGCAGCAACGCGAGCGGTGCCGTCGGTGCGCTTGGCACCATAGGACGGGACAGCGCGCGACCAAGACGAGCCAACGCCGCCGGCGAAGCAGCAGGGCACGGCGCCGCAAGTCGCAATACCTGCTCCGCCCTGGACTGGCGAGCAGATGCTGTACGAGTCGTCGAGGCTGACGATCGCCCCGGCAACATCCACCAATTCCGCGGCGATTGCGTCGCGGACGGCGCTCATCGCACCGGTGATGCCGATCACCAATAACGTGATCAGAAGAATCCACTCGAAGGTCAAAACGCCTTCGTCCTCGCGCCAAATGCGCTTCAACATAACTCGGTCTCCTTAAAGAGAGGGGTAAATGAAACGGGACTTCTCGCGCGGCCTACATCGGCTGCACAACTCCGTTGCTCACTCAAGTAAGTCTACCCGAACGGATAGCCCCGTCGTGCCGTCTTACATCTGCAAGTTCTGTACCAAGTTACCCTGCTTTCCCATTGTTCTTTCGCATTCTCGCTTAAGCTTGCTCTGATATAGGGTTACGATGATGGTAATCGAGAACTAACACGGCGTTTGCCCCAGCAGTGTTTCAATCTCCTAACAACTGCCGTTTGCCCTGTTACGCCCTGTTAAGATATCGAAACACTACCCGCCTTTTGACAATGGCTCTTTCGGAGCCGTATTGTCGTTGGGTTTCGCATTCCGAGGCAGTCGCGCGGCCTCGCGGCGTTGCTTCTCGGCTTCCGCCTTCTGTCGCCGCTTCTCGGCCGCGGCCTCCAGCCGCCGCAGTTCGGCCTCCGCCTTGGTGGTCTGCTCCTCCGAGAGCCCGAGGTTGAGCGCCTTCCGCAGCGCGGCCCGGGCGGCGTCGTCGCGGTGCTTCAGGCCGTAGATCAGCCCTGCTTGGAAGTTCAGCATCGCCAGCTCGGGGGTCAGCCGCAATGCCTCGTCGATGATCTGTTGCGCGGCGTCCAATTGCCCTGTCTCCCGGTAAACCATGGCGAAAGTGTCAGCCACGCTTGCCGGTAGTCGTTTGGCGGAGGACTTGGCCAGGGCCTGATCGACCACCTCGCGTGCCTTGTCAGGCTGGCCAAATTCGACGGCCAAGAGCCAGGCGAGGTTGTTTGCCGCGAGGAGGTTCTCGGGCTGGCTTTCAAACACCTCGCGGTAGTAATCTCGCGACTGGGCCAACAAGGTCTTGTCCTTGGCGCGGCGACCTTGCAGCAGCGCGATGTTGGCCAGCAACATCCGCGCCGAGGTTTGCCGCGGCTTGTCAGCTAGCGTCATTCCCTGCTCCGCCCAGCGGTGGGCGATGCTCAATTCGTTTCCATCCAAAAAGGTTGCCCCCAGCGCAAGGCAGAGTTCGGCATCCGGTTTGGGGCCGGCGAGTTGAGTGGCGATTTTCTCGGCCTCTTCCACACGTCCCAAGCGGCAGAGCAGGACGATTTTCTTCTGGCCCAGCAGCGGATGAGCGGGAAACCTTTGCTCGGCGGCAGAGAGGATTTCCAGGGCCTTCACCCCATTTCGCTGCGACTCATGGATATCCGCCGCCAGCGTGTAGGCCGCGAAGGTGTCGGGCTGGCGAGCGATGAGGTTTTGGAGGTCGGAGACGGCCTGCTCGACGCGCCCCAGACGGCGGAGGATTTCCGCCCGCAGAAGGGAGGCATCGACCAGTTCGGGCTGGCTCGCGAGAACCTGCTCGACCGACCCCAGGGCCGCTTCGAGCTGGTTACGAGCCAGATCTGCCTTGGCCGCCAGGAGCCGGCTTGGCACATCCCGAGGATCGATCTGCAATGCCCGCTGGGCCTCCGCGAGGGCGCGATCCACCTGGCCCATTTGCAGCCGAGCACCGGCTTTGGCGCGGACGATCAAGAGCGAATTCGGCTGCAAGCCTTCCGCCCGGTCCAACATGCTTATCGCCCGATCGAAATGTCCTTGCCGCGCGGCGAGTTCGGCTCCGATCGCCAGCAGCAGCGGCTCCTCGGGAAATGCCGCAAGGAGTTGGTTTACCTTGGCTTCCACCGCGGCAGGGTCTTTTTGCAGCGATAAGGCGGCCAATGCCTGTACCAAGCCTTGCCGCGCCGCGGGTCGTAGTGAACGAACTTGGAACGACTCCGAGAATTCGCTGGCGGCGCGTTCAAAGTTACCCTGGGCACTAGACAACTCACCGCGCCACAGTTTGCCCAAGCCGCTGCGTTGAAAATCTTCGCCCGTCTGAGTTAGCGCGGTGGCCGCTTCGTCGAGCCGGTGCCCCATGAGCGCCGCCCGCGCCCGCAGCAGGGCCACGGCCTCCGGCTGCACGCCGCTTTGGCGGAGTTCCTCAAGGATCGGCAGGGCCTCGTCGAGTTTACCCGCCGCCAGCCGAATGTCTGCCCGCAGCAGCTTTGCGCCGGTTTCGTTAGGGAATCGCTTGGCCAGATCGTCGGCGAGGGCCAGGGCCACAGCGGTCTCACCCCGCTGAATCCGCCACTGGGCCAGCAACACCAGGGCAGTGATCTGTTTAGGATTTTCCTCGGTGAATTTTTGCAGGCGGGCGATCGCTTCGCCCTCTTGCGACTCTGCCTTGAGCATCCTGACCTCGGCCAGCAGGAGACTGAAATCGGCCGGATACTTTGCGCGCCCCTCGCTCAAGTCGCGAGCGGCCTCCCGCTGCTCCCCTCGCCGTGCATGGTAGGCGACCAGCAGGTCCACTGCGGCCGGTTCCTGCTTGTCGGCCTTGAGCATTTCAACTAGTGGGGGCACTTCTCCGTAGTGCCCCCGCGCTAAATCGGCCTTGCCCAGGAGCAAGGGAATTTGCTCGATGGCACCCAGATACCACTGGACCGCGGCGCGGTCCTCATCGCTGAACTTGTTTCGCCGAGCCAGGACGCTTTTGAGCTGCTCGGCTGCCCGATCCCAACGTTCCAGCCGCAGATCAATCGCGGCCAGCGCGGCACGGAGTTCGACGCTATCCAATTGCAGGAGCGCCGCCTCATAATGGCTTGCCGCCTCTTCCAGTCGACCTTCGTTGAGAGCGGCCTGACCGGCAAAGCGTTCCCCCAAAGCCGCCGTCGCCTGGTTCTTGAGGAGCCACTTCCAATGTGGTTTGGCCTCGGCAAATCGCCCGCGGGCCACCTGGCGCTGCGCCGCCAATAAATGCAAAGGGGCAAGCTCTCCGACCCGCGCGGCAGGAAGCTTTTCGCCCTGGGCGAGACCCTGCTCGATCAGCGCCAGGGCCGCCGTCTCGTTGCCCGCGGCGATCTCTGCTTCGGCCAGCAGCGCGTAGCCCAGCGGGCCGATGTCGCCCTTGCCGAGCAGCGGGCGGGCCAGCGCGGCAAACTGGACAACGAGTTGTAACTGCTGCTTGAGCAGGGAGGGAGGCACCGGCGGCTTGAGTGGATGGATCTGCCCCACCAGTGCAACCAGCGCGGCCGCCTCTTGGACCAACGCCGCCTTGCCTTGGGCGTCCTCGCTTCGCCCCATCTCGTCCAATAGCGTGAGGGCCTGCCGGGCGCGGTGCTGCGCCTCTTCCGGATTCCTAGCTCCCTGGATTCCCATCGCCAGAATCGTTCGCAGCATCTGCCGCTCCTGGGGCGTCAGGCGAGCGAGTTCTGCCGACGCCTTTCGCTCCGCCTTATCGACTACTTCCGCCAAGCGGGCCTTCGCCTCTTGACCGTTGTAAAGTTGTGCCTGGAGCAGCAGGACGCACATCGGCGGATCGGGCTGGACTGCCGCCAAACGGGCGATCAATTCCTCGGCCTGCCCATAGTCATGGAGGCTGACGGCCTTGCTCGCGACCAGATAGAGCGCCGTCTCGTCCTTCGATCCCGCGTGGACCAGCTTCTCTGCAACGGCCGCTGCGGCTGTACCGCGGCCGCTCTCAACGTAGGCCATCATAAGCTTGGTTTGCAGCTCCGGATCTTCCGGCCTTTGGGCTGCGGCTTCTACCAGAAGTTGCTGGGCACGACCATCGACGGCATAGCTGGCTGGCTGGCCGGCCCGCTGGGCCTTCCGCACGAAAAGATCGGCCAGGGCAAGTTTGGCGTCCGCGTCGTCCGGAGCCTTCTGGACCAGGTTACGCAGGTAAATCTCGGCCTTTTCATCGTCGCCGCCCGCGATGGCCTCCTGCGCGCGGGCAGCCAAAAACTGCGGCTGCTGTCTCTGGTAATTGCGGTACAGGAACGTCGCAGCAGCGACAATCAACACAACCAGTACCAGCCGGATGATCCAGCGAAGAGGTGAATTAAGCATGAGGATTCTCCTAAAATAACTTTAACGCACGCCGCCTTCATTGATCAGGAACACCGGCAACCGCTGGCTGCCGCGAACGGCGCCCGGAGGCAGGATTGCCTGCGCCGCACGGTCCACGGCCAGCGCGAACTCCCGGGCAGATACCACGTCTTGCTCGGCCATAATCCTTGTAAAGACCTCAATCGTGAGGCTCGAGGGGCGATGTTGGAAATGCTGGTAGGCCCTCTGCAAGGCGCTGGCAGACTCGGCCGGTGGAGGATCCAGCGTGTAGTACCAGTAGAATCCCGCCAGACTTTCGCCTTCCCCCGCTCGAACGAAGCGGTACTCCTGGATCGGCTGGGAATGGCCGGGAGCAGGGAGCGATTTGCGGCCGCGCGGATCCTCGGGCATGCCCGCCGCCCTCATGCAGACCTCGGGATGGTGCCCACGATCCGCTCCCTTCGCCGAGTAGGCCATCCAGAGCTGGAAGCCCTGCCTGCGGTCGCCCGACTGATAGACGCGACTGAGATGATCGTCGCCGTAGAGAAACCGCGGATCGGTCAGCGGCGTCTCAAGCCCGGTCCATCGCTCCAGGCTAAGCGGAAAGCATTGGAGCGGCTTGGTCAGTGAGACCGAAGGGAGAGGGCCGGCGGCCTGTAAGTGCTGGAAGAGCGCAGTTTTAGTGGCCAGGGCGATGCCCAAGGTTCCCGCCACCACCGCCACTCGCATCCCAGTTCGCATGACTATTCTCCCGTGACGCCTTCGGTACATTTTGGCCGGGCGACAACTGTCGCCTTGCTCAGACGGTCTTCCAAGCAGCGCAGTCCCCAAGCCACCGCGACGAGCATCAGCAACCCCAAGCCCACCACGGCCAGCCCTTCAATGGTGTGGAAGACGCCTTCTGCCCAGCGAGGCCCGGCCCACAACAGAACCAGCACGGTCACCACCACGCGGAGGCAATTCGCCGCCAGAGCGACAATACCCGAGAGGGCTGCCAACAGAACCTTAAACCACACCGTCCGGCCGCTGAGGTGGCCCACCGCCACGGACAAGGCCAGAAACGCTGTAAGCTGACGCAGCCCGCTACAAGCTTCGGCCATCTCTAGCGAATGACCCGGCAAACGGATTACGTAGCCGTCGGCGAAGACCGGCACACCCAGGGCACTGAGCGTCGAGACGGAAACCACAATCGCCAAGTGCTGCATGAGGTTGGCCAGCGGTTGATACCAAGCGACCGGCAAGGGCGCCATGAAGATCAGGAACAGCGCGGCGAAGCCGTAGGCCCGAACCGCGTTTCTGCCGCCAAGCAGCAAGAGCGATCCCCGCAGAATCGCCACTAGCCCAACCACGTTCAACAAGAGCACTCCCAAGAACGAGGCAACGAAGTGCAGGGCCAGGCCGATCATCAACGCGGTCCAGCCCAGGCCAAGCTCCGCAGCACTAATTTCGGACTGCCAACAGGGCACGCCACAGCGCCGCGCCCGCCACGCAAAAAAAAGGCTTGCCGCAACCACCAGCCAACCATAGGAATAATTGGGATCGATCCGCCAGACGTGGTCCAAGGCCGCGAAGCAGTCTGCATAAAGGGCCAGCAGGGGAGCAAATACCACCGTTACGAACAATGCGATGCTCCACCTCCGCTCAGTCCGCGACACTTCCTGCCGAAGCTCATTGCCGCGCTGCACGTTCATAGTGGTCTGGTCTTCCCGCTGGCCTAGAGGTTTCAGGGGCTTGTCGGGTTCATTCGGAGACAACCCGCACCAACACCACAACCGGCGCGCGCGTTGCGCCGCTAATCCAAATCGTGACATCGGTCTTGCCAACCGCCTTACCTAAGACCATGAGTTCACGCGGAGAAACCTGAACGACCTCCGCAATGCTGGCATCGACGACGGCTGTGCGACGGACATCCGCGGGCGACCGCAGCACCTTGCTCCGCCCCACGACGACCTTCAACTCAACCGTGGCACCACTCGTTTCGATCGCGTCGGCGGCCAAGGACTCTTTCGGCTGGAGCAGCCGCGGCTCAGCACCGGCTGCGGCGGTCGTGCCCACCAGGGCGAGCAGCAAGGCCGACGCCGCCCACAGGAACAGCGGTCGTGCGACATGATATTTTAGAAAAAAAATATTATTTATTCTGCGCGTTTCCATTTATTAATTGTACCAAGACATCGGCAGCTTTACAAATGATTGAGGCCGCCTAGCTGTCGCGCCACGGCCTGCGGGGGCTGTGACCAACTGCCAGACGGCCTCAAGGGTGAAACCATTGAAACCGGCCTTGGCCGGAATAACTCATACTACCGATACCCGGCACCCCACCAAGCATTTACGTCAGAACCACTGGTGTCGTGGCTGGATGGGGTGTCTCGACTCGGGGCATTCGACTCGAACTGGAGCTCGTTGCCTTTGGTGTTTTCGCTGCCCCTGGCAACTCTGCCGTCGCGGTCATCACCACCGCGATAGGCAACCCTGGCCTTGTCGCGGCCGTGGCTGCCGTGGTGGGCAGTGGGACTCGAAGAGTCCGCAGCGGTACTGTCGGCGGCAGAGAAGTTCATCCCTTCCACGGCGAGTTCCAGATCCTGAAGCTGATCGAGAACCGCGTTACGGAGGCCCGAGAGCCCGCCGATCAGCCCGATGACCAGCAACGCCACCATCAGGATCCACTCAAAGGTGAGCATCCCCCGTCGCGTTTTCCTTTGCATCAATCTCACACGGTTGCAACTCATGGAAGTCTCGTTCGCTTTTGTCATCAAAGTAGCAATAATCTCAGTTGATAAATCCTCTCGAACTCTCTCACTACGATTCATTCTGATTAGAGCAGATAAAATACGCAAGAACAATATCGGCTAGGCCGGGGTCTCGCGGCGATTATTGCGGCAGACGCGGAAGAAACCGAACCCACCGATCCCCAGCAAGCCCCAAATGACCAGCGAGGAGGGTTCCGGAACACCGCCAGTGGTATTGATGCTATCTAGCATGAAGTCGAGGTCAACCGTGCCACCATCAATCTGGACAGACGCGGTTACGTTGGCAAGTTGGGCCTGGGTCAAGCCAAAAAGACTTATCAGAAAGCTGATTGTTTCCGGAACGGCGGACGCCGGAACAGGCAGTGTAATGGGTGCCGCGCCATCCAGCTTTACGGTTGCCGTCGAGGCGAGATCCGAGTTCAAAAAGTTCACGTTGAGACTCGTCTGCCCTGCCAAGTTCAAACCAGCGTAGGAGAGCGTCACCGCACCACCGTTGGCGGCGTCTCCCTGGATGTTCGGACCCGACGCATAGGCGAGACTCCCACCAGCTGCGGTATTGACGACGACTGCCACATTTTGAGCCGCGCTCAGTACCCCGAGACCTGCCAAAACAGTCGTCCGGCTGCCAGCCCCCCCTACCCCAGCTACTCCTGTCTCGACCATGGTCGCTTTAACAGCCGTCGCCGCACCCACAGGAGGTACCGGACCGTATGAAATCGACCAACTAGTAGCGTTGCCGCCATAGGTTGGCCCATTGGTAACACCGGGGATGATAGTAGCAGTCAGACCAGGAAGAGGACCTGGGAGTTGAGCGAAAATGCCAATTGGCGCATTGACTCCAGAAAAGTCATCGATGATCACGGCACCAGCCTGACCCACGCCGACAGCCAACCCCAACAACCCCACTAATAGCAACACAGAGCTCCGCGAAACCAAAGTGCCGTTCATAAGAGATTCCTCCATCCTCTTGGTTTTTGCCTACAGACTGGACAATTCTTTGCTCACACAGCGCAAGCACAGACGCCAAGGCTCAGCCGGCAATGTGCATTTATCGTGCCGGTGGGTGCTTCCCTGGATGTTCCTAAAACGGGAGATCGTGGAAGAATCGGCGGGAACCGTGCATATTGCGGCAGTTCGTGCCCTTAAGCTGGGGCGACCGGCAAAAAGAAACGGGCCTGCGGCGAAGCTGACGCCGTGGCCCGTGTCAAAGCCGATTAGCGCACGTATTCAGGCGCAAAACAGAATGTAAAGATATTTGAACAGTAGATCAGAGGCTATCCAGGGAGAAAACCAAAATTCAGGCCAGTCTTCCCCCCTGCCGCAGGGTGGCAGGAGCATGGAAACTCAATCGCAGTGGTGCGTTACGCGAACGGGGTTAATGCCTGACCTTGCCTTTCTCGAGATCACGCGCGGGAAAGATACGACCCGTCACGGGTATCGACCTTGATCGTTTCGCCTTGAGCGAGGTACTCGGGCACCTGCACGATCAGACCGGTCTCCAGCGTGGCAGGCTTCGAGCGGGCGGTGGCCGACGAGCCTTTGATGCCCGGATCGCATTGCACGACCTTAAGCTCGACGGTCACGGGCAACTGCACGCCGACACACGCATCGTTGTAGATCAATGCCTGCATGCCTTCGAGATTTTCAGTCAGGTATTGCGACTCCTCGGCCACGTCCTCCTTAGCCAACGAGTACTGCTCGTAGTTTTCAGAATCGAGAAAGTGGACGTGGGTCGGATCGGCGTACATGAACTTGATAGCCCTCTTGCGGAAGTCGGCTTCGTCCAGCGACTCGCCGCCGCGAAGCGTGATGTCAACCTTCTGTTTGGTAATCACGTTCCGGCCGCGATACTTGTAGTAGGTCGCCGCACCGCGGGCGGTGGGGCTTTGCACGATAACACTCTCGATCAGACAGGGTGCGTCGTTGTAGTTGACGATGGCACCGCTTTTAATTTCCTTGGCTTGCATTGCTTCGTTCACTCTTGGGTAGTTAAAATGGTTCCGGACTGTGGATCGACGGCAATGCCGTTCGTAATCCGCGCCAACTCATCGAGGACCGTCAGCAGGGTGCTGGGATCGAGCAGCTCGTCGGACTCCTCTTCATCGGCGGAGTCGCCGACCTGTTCAAAATGCAGCACGTCAAAACGGCCATCGTACTCCTTGAGCCGCTTCAAGAGAACCTTCTGTTCTGGCTCGACCGTGGACGCAAGCTCCTGGACCAGCTCGCGGGCATGCTCCAATACTTCGTCGCCACCGGTATAGCAGACGTCCAAGGCAGCAAAGTCGTCGGGCGAGATGAGTGTGAGCGATTCAAACCTACCCTGCTCGTCCCCGCCGAGATTCTCCAGGCTGTAGCGATGGCTCAACTCGGCCAGTTTTTTTTCGACCATATTCAGCGTTGGTCGGCGGGAGGCGGGAAAGAGAACAAAGTACGTTTCACGCCAGCGGTAACGATCGTTTTCAAAGGTCGACATGGCTAAGACTCCACGGGGATTAAAACGTGTTCCAAAAGCAGATTCGGGTGGCCATTTTCTCGGTATAGGCTCAGGTTTTTGGAAAAAGTCCTCAATTTGACTCATCTTCTTGTTGCTGCCCCAGCAGCCATGCCTGCAAGGATTCAACCGCCGCGTCGTGTTCGGCCAGACTGGCCCAAACCGATTCGCTCGACTCCAGCCGGATCTCGTACTGACCTTCGCACTGGCAATCGGCGTCGCCGCAGAAGTGAGGCAGGTCGGATATCCAGACAATGCGGCAGAGTGGAATGTGTTTATCGTCAATGTGGCAAAAAACCGGCATGATTCACCCTCTGGCCAATTCCAAGGAACGACGCGTGGCAGCCTCCACGGCAGCCATCAATCCGCCGCGGAGTCCGGCTTCTTCGAGAACCTGTAGTCCGGCGATGGTCGTCCCGCCGGGGCTGGCGACTCGATCTTTGAGTACGCCCGGATGATCGCCGGTGGAAAGAACCATTTGGGCCGCTCCGAGAACCGTTTGGGCGGCCAACGCGGAGGCCACGCTGCGCGGCAAGCCCATGCGGACGCCGCCGTCGCTGAGGGCCTCGATAATCACGTAAACGAAGGCCGGCCCGGAACCGGAAAGACCCGTCACGGCATCCAAAAGCTTTTCCTCGACTTCAATCGCTAGAGCGACTGCGGAGAGCAACTGCTGAACGAGTTGCCCGTCGGCCAACGTGGCGGTGCCACCCAGACAATATCCGCAGGCCCCCTTCCCGACCAGGCAGGGGGTATTTGGCATGACTCGGACCAGGCGGACTTTTTCGCCGAAACCTTGAGCCAGGTCCGACAGACGAATGCCCGCGGCGATGGAAATCACGAGCACATCAGGACCGAGCTTGCCTTTAAGTTCGGCCGCCACACGGACCATTTGCTGAGGCTTCACGGCCAAGAAAAGGACATCCGCGCGGTGGAGTACCTTGGCGTTGTCGTCAACGGCCTGACCGCCGGTCGAGTGGGAGAATCGTTCGCGAGCCTCGGAAGAGGGGTCCGAGGCGATCAATTCTGACCCCGACACGAGGCCGGCTCGGACGAATCCTACCCCCAAGGCGGTGGCCATCTGACCGGCGCCAATGAAGCCAATACACTTTTTAATCATAGCCGCCATGCTAAGGGATTTGGCGGAAAGATGCAAGAGTCGCCCTAGCACAAGTCGCTTTAGGGACAGAATAAGGCGGAGCCGATGCGGATGATCGTTGCTCCTTCCTCGATGGCAATTTCATAATCGCCGCTCATGCCCATCGAAAGCTCGTCCATGCGAAGATGCTCGGGAGAGCTTGCTTGCAGTCGGTCGCGAAGGATCCGTAAATTGGCAAAATCGCGTCTGGCTGCTCGATCGCCACTCTCTAGGCCGGCCATGCACATCAGGCCGCGAATTTCGATATGCGCAAGCTCGATCAGCTTCGGGAGAAGTGGTTCGATCTCCTCGGGAGTAAAGCCCTGCTTGGCCGACTCGCGAGAAATATTCACTTCCAACAGAACCGGAATTTTACGATCGATCTTGCCGGCCGCGGCGTCAATGGCGTTGGCGAGGCGGAGACTGTCCAAGGAATGGATCATCGCCACCAGCGGCAGGGTGCGCTCGACCTTGTTGCGCTGGATATGCCCGATAATATGCCAGCGGACTGACAGATTACACAGTTCGGCGGCCCGATCCCAAAACTGCTGCGGCCGGCTTTCGCCCAGATCCGCGCAGCCAGCGGCGACCAAGGCTCGAATCTCATCCAGCCCGACGTATTTCGTGACGGCCACCAATCGTACGTCTTCTGCTCGACGACCGGCACGAACCACAGCCGCGGCAATGCGGCCGCGAACCGCAGCCACGTTTTCGACTATCCGTTCAGGCAAAAGCATTACTCGCCTTCCACGTGGACCATTGCACGCACGGCATTGGCCAAGACCAGGCACGAATTGTTTCGCTGGGCCAGCCGCACCAATTCTTCCGGCCTAGCGAGGGGAATCATTTCCAGATCTTCAACCAGACCGGGGTCGAGACGGCTGAGCAGGTAAATGCGGTTGGTTTCCAAAACGCGGGCAAGCTGCAGGGCGGGCAAGGCGCCGCGGGGATTGTCGTGGCGGATCTGCCGCACGGCCTCTTCTCGCGAAGGCCCCCCGATCAGCCGCTGCAAAGCGGATCCCGGCGCGGCAGACAGATCGCAGCAAACGGCGATCGCCCCATCCTCCTCGACCACACGAGCCGCGCTCTCCAAGACGTGGCCCAAATTTTCCCAGGTCTGTTGCCGTTCATCGCCTTCGATCGCTGCAACAACAAGCTTTGCCCGCTGCACGATGGTTCGATTCCAGGCAGCCCGATAAAGCTCGCGAGATTGCCGCTGCACCACGTCGCTTTGACCGGCCAGCGCGTGCAAGATGCCATCGCCGGCGGCCGGCACGACCTGTAACGAGAAGTTCACCCCGAGCAACCAGGCAACATGGTTCACTTCGTGCTGCAACTCGCGATGGCGGCCATTGCCAGTGAAACGATCGTATTTGCGAAATCGCGCCTGTGTATGCCGATCGGAATACTCTGGATAGATGATCGTATGGATGCCGAAATATCCCGCCGAATGCTCGCGTTGCATGCAGCCGACCGGCAACACGACGTCGGCATCAGTCAAAAGTCGATTGAGGAGGATTGGCTCGCCACCTTCCGACGCCGCCAGATAGCCCAAGTTCCGTCGAATCGTCGGGTCGTGGGTTATAAGGCGGATCCGCTCCGCTGCTGGCCCAGGAATCAGTCGCAGGGGATTTTCAATGGCTGCGGTGACGTCGGCTTTGTTCTGTAGGATCGTGATTCCATCGGGATCAATGCCGGATGCCATCAGAGACCGCACGACAGCAGCCATAATCTGGGCAATCTGCGGCAACCCAGGCCCCAGGGCCACAACGACGCGATCGCCCGGAGTGGTCGTTTGGGCCAGCGGAGGATATTCCAGGGGATGTTCCAGCGCGGCTGCAACGGCGGCGGCTGGATCGGCCAGCGGCACTCCCTGGGGAATGCCGCAGGGTTCAAATGGCACGTCCGCGGCAAATTGCAAGTTGACCGACGAATCAGTTCCGTAACGCAAAACGGTCATTGGGGAAGACTATGTAAACGGGGTAATTAGTTTCTGTTGCGGAAAAGTAGAGATAGCCCCTCAGTGCGCTCGGCCATACCTCTCAAACCTTCCCATTATCGCTACTTTTCGTGAGCGGTCAAGAAGTCGAGCTTTACCTAGTGACTGAGTTTGAGAATAATGGCTCCCGAGTGGTTGAAAAGCGGTGGCAAGCCACCGCACTCCAAATTTCTATCGTATACAGGATTCTGCGATGACTCGCTGCAACGTCGGATTGTTGATTTTCGCGGTTGCCGTTGGTGTGGTGCAAGTGGTCGGTTGCGACAAGCCGTCCAACACATCCGGAGCGGATGCCAAGGCGGCCGAACCAACCAACTCGGCAAGCGTGGACACCAAACCGTCGGGTGTGCCGGTTTCCAGCGTTCCACTGACGGCACAAAGCGTGCTTGAGAAGATGGCCGCCGCTTACAAAAACGCATCGAGCTACGAGGACTTTGGCACCTTGGAGTTTCGCTCGGACCCAACACAAGAGCGGAGCGACACCCGCGTCAGCTTTTCCGTAACGCTTCAACGGCCCAACAAACTACGAGTTGAGTTCTTCAACGGCAAGGTAATTTGCGATGGCAAGCAGTGGTGTGCCTTCTGTGACACCGTACCGGGACAAGCCGTGCTCCGTGAGGCCCCGCCCAAGCTCAATTTGAACCTCCTGCGGGCCGATGACTTGCTCTATTCCGCGCTCAATGGCGGCGGGCAAGTGCCGTCACCGCAATTTCAACTCCTCTTGGAAGACAATCCGATCAAGAACCTGGTGAATGGTTCAGAGGATGTCACTCTCGACGAGCCAGGCAAACTTGGCGACTTTGCATGTCATCGCATCCGCGTGAATTTGCCGGAAGGTTCGCAATATCTTTGGATCGATCAGAAGACGTTCGTTTTACGACAGTTCGTGGTGCCGATTGCCAACGGACCCCAACCGACCGAAGACGCCAAGCAGGCCAAGCCCCTCTGGCTCGTATTCAATTTCGAGCGTGCCCGCCTGGGAGGCGATATCGACCCGAAGGCATTTCAGTTCGACATTGCCGAGGGCGTGAAAAAGACGCGGGCTCTCGTGCAAGCGGGACCTTACGATCTGCTGGGCCAGAAATTGCCTGAGTTCAAGTTTGTCGATCTCCAAGGCAAGCCCTGGAGCAGTCAAACGCTTGCGGGCAAGGCGGCCATAATCCACTTCTGGCGAACCGATGCCACGGAGGGGGAGCCAATGATTCCAACGATGGAGCAGTTGTATGCCAAGTACAAGGATAACGACAAGGTAGCACTGCTGGCCGTGAGCCTCGACCATCCGGAGACACCGGCGAAAACGATCGAGGATGCGGCAAAGCAGTTGAAAATGAGCGTGCCGCTGTTGCGCGACAACGGCAGCGAGGCCCGTGAGCGGCTGAAGATCATCGGGCCACCGACCACACTCTTCATCGACGCCAAGGGAGTGCTCCAGGATTGCAACTTCGATTTCAGCCAGGTAGCGGCAGCGGCGGCTCCCCGCAAGTTGGAAAGGCTTCTGGCCGGCGAGGATCTCGCCAAGCAGGCAATCGAGGATTTTCAGCAGCGATCCAAGGAGATTGAAAAAGGAGTCGATATGCAGTTTTCGGGCGAGGCCCTGACCACCACGGTGCAACAAGCCAAAGCCACGCCCGCGGCGGCCAAGAGCGAGCCGACAAAGCTTCTCCTGAAATCGCAATGGAAGTCTGCCGCGGTACATCCGGCGGGAAACATCTTGGTTACCCAGGAACCGGGAGGCGCGCCGCGAATCTTCGTCATCGACGGCTTCAGGTCGGTGAGCGAACTCGGCATGGATGGCAAGCCGATCGCCAACTACAAGGCAAAGCTCGCCAATGACGAGTTCTTCATCAATTTACGATCGGCCGTGGACCGCGATGGCAAGCGGTACTTTGCGGCCTTTGCTCCCACCGAGCAGCGATTCCACCTCTTCGATGAAAAGTTCAACCATCTGTTGAGCTACCCGGCCGATGCCATGGAAAATCGCCATGCAGGCCTCGGCGATGTCGAACTGGGCGATCTGAATGGCGACGGCGCGCTCAATGCCTATGTCGGTTTTGCCGGCACGGTCGGCGTGAAATGCGTTTCTTTGCAGGGCACGCTGAACTGGTCCTGCCGCAGCAGCCTCTTCAACATCAGCCGTGTCCTGCCTGGCCCGGCCGATTTCCAGGGACACCGTGAATTGTTCTGCGTGAGCGATGGCAATTCGTTGGCCATGCTCGACGCCAAGGGCCAGTTGCGCGACGCCGCAAAAATCCCCGGCGGAGGAATCTTGCGCTCGTTAATGCACGCCGATCTCTTGGGCAGCGGCCAGGAAAACTGGTGCGGTGTCGCATTCGCGCCCGACAGTCAGCAGACCAGCGGGCAATTCACGGCCATGGGCCTCAGCCCCAGTGGCGAGGTGCAGTGGAAATATGTACTACCCGCGGGTACGCAGCAGTCGGTCGAATCGATCGTTGTCGGCCGCCTCCTTCCCGGCACGGCACGGCAATGGCTCCTGCCGGGTAGCGACGGTTCGATCCACATCCTCGCAGCCAACGGCACGCCGATCGACCACTTCAACTATGGCGAGCAAGTCAGCGGCCTGGCCACGCTGGAGATCGGTGGTAAACCGGTGCTCTTGATCGGTTCGGCCAACGGCGTGGAGGCATTGCGGGTGGAGTAGGTGGGGCCAACCTCCTACTTCCGCGCCGCAAGCATCAAGGCGACCAGATATGGCACCGGTTCGCTGCCTAATGCGTTCAAGACCGTGCCGCCGGCAGTGAAGACGTAGGTTACCCAGTCGGGCTGACCATACCTCTCCAGCGACGTGCCTCCTTCGCCGCCGCCAATGTAGACCTTGATTCCAGCGTCTTTCATCCGCTTCAACTCGGGCACGAAATTCTTCGTACCGTTCTCGAACCGCGGGTCTTCAAACATGCCAAATACACCGTTATGGAAGGCCACGGCTGCCGGCTTGTCGTTCTTATGGGCCTCAATGAAACGCGTAACCGTGTCGGAAAACAGCTTGCTGCTCTGAGGGCCAACGTCAAACTGCTGATTGCCCGGCCCGATCTGCGAGGAAATCTGCCCATCCTGCAACACGAAATCGATCGGCAATACAAACTCGATTCCTTTGGCCCGTCCCTCGATCAACATCTTCTTGGCCTGCTCGATGCGGTTGCGGGGGATAAAGTAGGGCTTGTCGCCATGGGCCGGATCTTCCGAAACGCCTAAATTGAAATCTTTGCCATCCAGTTCGGCTGCGGCTTTCTTGAGCGATGCCGAGAGCGAGCCGGCCGAGATCACCAAGCGGATCTTGCCGCGGTTAATCATGGCTTCCATGTCGTCGAGCTTGTCGGCCTTCAATCCGCTGAAGATTACGAGTTGGGCACCGAGGCAATCGCGGACTTGCACATCGAACTGCTCGGCCTCATATTCACCCAAGGCGATGCGATCCATGGCTACCGGCACAATCACGCTTGACACATCGAGGCTGCCGGCCGAAAACGCCTCGTGGATGTAGACCTTGGCAACCTTCTGGGCGAACTCGTTGGCCAGTTTGGCCAGTCGATCTGCCAACTTTGGCAGGTCGGCAGGTTTGGCCTTCCAAAGCACGCGCTCGATATCGTACTTCCGCGTGTTCTCCAGCACGATCACGCTTCCGGGCGCGGCATTCTGGATCGCCTTAACAACTTCGTCCTTGATCGTCGTCGTCTCCGGATCAAGCCAGTCAGCGACAAAACCCACATCGCAACCGAGGATCTCACCCAATCGCGTGCGAACTTTCGACAGCGACTTTTCCGGCTCGCGGCCGATATGCCCGAAGATCACAATCTTCCAGCCCTTCTGCCGGGCGTAATCCAGCGTGCCTTTCATGGAACGCAGACGGATGTCGCCTTCGCCCACCTTGGCACCCGGCTTGGCGTCCACATCGCCGCGAATCAGAACCGGCGTGCCGCTGGGCAAATCGGCCAGCGAATGCAGGCGAGGGATGGCCCCCAGGTACTTCTCCACCGGCAGTTTGGGTACGTTGGGGTCGTCGCCCAGGACTCCGCGGGCAAAGGTTACGATCTTTTCAGCAGTAACGGCCATGAAAAAACTCCATTTTGGGGTGGAATACGTGCTAAAGGCTCGACAACCGAGCAAATGGTTTCCGCGAGAATATCAGGTACGTCAGGCCGACCACGAGTAGATGGCGCCCGAGCCTGAAATTCATCCATTGTCAGGCAGGAAAGCCTGACGTACGACCCGCCATGATAACAGAAAGCGGCAATTGCCGGGAGTGGGTCTGGACGAACAGGAATTTATTCCGTCGCTGTAGTTGGCCGAGTGAAACGAAAGGTAGGGTGTGGTCCGGGCATCGTCGCTGTCCGTTGACCACACCCTACGACTTTCCGAAGAACCTTTACTAGATGCTCTCCTTCTTCGCCGCACTCTTCTCGCCGCGACTGCCACGCTTTCCGCCCGTGCGGGATCCCATGGCTTCCTTCAGCTTCGCCTTCTGCTCGTCGGTAAGGATCTCCGAGACCTTGGGTTGCACCTCTTCAAACAGTGCTCGGACGTCTTTCATTACCGATTCCGTCTCCTTCTTCTGGTCGTCAGTCAGTTTCACCGCATCGCGAATCTTGCCGTAGGCTGCGCGACGATCATCCGGTTTGGCTTCGCGGGCGGCCTTCATCGCCTCATCGCGAGCTTTCTTCTGGTCATCGGTGAGAATCTTCTCCGACTTCTCGCGGAGTGCCTTGAATTTGGGGGCATACTCCTTCTTCAGTGTTTCCAGCTTGTCTTTCTGATCCGCGGAAAGATCCATTTTGCTCACGGCGTCGGTCAGCCGCTCAAAGCCCCCGCCGCCAAATCCACCCGGTCCGCGTCCACGTCCGCTACCCCGACCAGCGGGGGGTTGGGCCAGGGCCGAGCCGGCCATGAGAGAAACCAACAACCAGGCAAACGTAAGTCTTGCCACCTTCATAATGAAACTCCTCAATGTAAAGGGAACCGATTGAAAAGAAAATTCGCACGAGATCCGGCCGGAGAACGCACGGCGGAACGGACTCGTACAACCTATGAACCCCAAGTCGGGCTGAAAGTTCCGGCGGGGGTTTTTCAGCAGTTTGAAAGCCTAAACCCTGTCCTACGATATAATCCGAGAGAATTCTTTCATATTCTTTCACCTCAGTGCAGTATTTTGCTTGCAATCTAATCAGACTCGTGGCATAATTGTGTCAGATGGTTTCGCTTTCGGACGTCAGGAGTGCCCCAGTGTTAGGCGAAGAACGGCGTAGCCGCTTGTTGGAACTTGTGAGAAACCTCCAGTTTGCCTCGTTGCCCCAATTGGTCGAGTATATGGGGGTGTCTGATTCCACAATCAGAAGGGATTTGGAGTTACTTGAAGATCAAGGCGCTACGCGACGTATTCATGGAGGTGTGCTTTTCGTTGGAGCGGCACCCAAAGTCCCGCACTTTGAATCTCGTGAGCCAGCCCAGTGGAACCTCAAGAAAGTCATTGCTCAAACTGCTGCGGCCCTGGTTGAGGATGGCGATACAGTTCTTTTGGATGGCGGAAGCACAACTTATGAGGTGGCAAGATTGCTAGTCGGCCGGCCGCTGCACGTGGTGACCAATTCCTTGCCGGTGGCCAATCTTTTTGCCTCCAACTCCAATAGTGACCTAGTATTGATCGGTGGCAATGTCTGCCCGCGGACCGGCGTGGTTCGCGGTCCGTATGCCGACCAGATGTTATCGCAGGTCCGTGTGCGGAAGACGATCCTCAGCACGGCGGCCGTCTGCGAAGAAGGTTTTTTCAACAACAACATGCTGTTGATCGAGACGGAACGCGCCATGATGCGGGCCGGCAAAGAAGTGATCGTGGTGGTCGATAGCACCAAGTTTGGTAACCAAAGCCTGGGACACGTCTGTTCGCTGAGCACGGTTGACCACGTGGTCGTCGACTCGCAAATCAGCGAAGAGTGGCGGATCAGGTTGACCACTGCGGGAGTAAACCTCCTGGTGGCCGAGGTTGGTGAGCCAGTTGTAGTGAATTGAGTTATACATGCCTTCCGGGCAGCCCTGGAATAAAATTGGAACCATGAGCATCGCTACACCGATTGATCGGAATCTTGTCGAGCAGATCGTTCGCGAGATCGTGTTGGCCCAGATCGGCGGTCCCGCGGGCAAGCCGAATTTGGTCGTCAGCGTATCGGCCCGGCATTGCCATCTTACCGATCAAGACACGGAAACGCTCTTCGGCAAAGGGCACAAGTTGACCGTGCAGAAGGATCTGTACCAGGACGGCTACTTCGCCGCGGAAGAAACGGTGATGCTCGTTGGCCCCAAGCGGCGGATGCTGCCGACGGTACGGGTGTTAGGCCCCACGCGGCCGGAAACGCAGGTCGAATTGGCCTTCACGGACGGCATCTCGCTGGGCATCGACCTGCCGGTCCGGCTCAGCGGCAACGTCAAAGACACCCCGGGCTGCGTGCTCGTCGGTCCCAAGGGCGTGGTCGAATTGAAACAAGGCGTGATCCGTGCCGAACGGCACGCCCACATGAGCCGCGATGATGCCGAGTTTTATGGCGTCAAGAATGGCGACATCATGAGCCTGCGGGTCGATTCGACCTGTAGTATCGTGTTCAACGGCCTGCAAGTGCGGGTCGGCAAGAACATCAAACTGGAAGTCCACCTCGACACGGATGAAGGCAACGCGTGCAATCTGGATCACGCAACGCAGGTGGAGTTATTCAAACCGTAATGGTAATTGTTGAAAGCGCAACCCCCTAACCCGAAGTTTTTACCTCAAAGGAGACTATCCTCATGGCAAAGTCAATGGAAGCGTTGGGTATGATTGAAGTCAAGGGCTTTGTGGTCCTTGTCGAAGCCACCGACGCCATGCTGAAGGCCGCCAACGTCCAGTTCTATGGCTGGGACAAGGTCGGCAGCGGGCTGGTCAGTGCCTTCGTCGTGGGCGACGTGGCCGCCGTCAAGGCCGCCACCGACGCCGGCGCCCAGGCCGCCCGCACGGTCGGCGAGGTCGTCAGCGTCCAGGTCATCCCGCGGCCGCACGACGAGGTCGGCGTGGTCCTCCCGAAGTTCGCCGTCGCCGCCAAGAAATAACCCGGCGCCCGCGGCCGGCTCCTCCCCATGTTCCTCGCACGCGTCATCGGCTCCGTGGTCTCGACCAAGAAGGACGAGGCCATGACGGGCCGCAAACTGGTCATGCTGCGCCCGCTCCTGGTGGACGAGGCCAACCCCACCCAGTTCCGCGCGGGCGCGAACACGGTGGTCGCCGTCGACACCCTCGGCGCCGGCCTCGATGAGGTGGTGCTGTTCTGCCAGGGCAGCTCCGCCCGCCAGGCCACCGGCATGAAATCCCTGCCGGTGGACGCCGTCGTCGTCGGCATCGTCGATGCCGTCGATGTCCTCAACCAGAAGATCTATCCCGCCAAGAAGTGAGGGCGCGCCGCGTCCTTGAAATCCCATGAGCTCCCTCCAACTCGATGAACAGGCCCTGCGGGCCGTGGTCGAGGACGTGATGCGCAGCCTCGGCCGCTCGCCGGTGCTGTCGCCCGCCCCCGCTCCTTCCGCGCCGGCCCCGGCGCCCGCCCGCGCCGCCGCGCCCTCCGCGCGCGCCGGCCGCTTCGGCGTGTTTGAAGACGTCAACGAGGCCTGCGTCGCCGCCCAGGCCGCCTTCGAGCAGCTCCGGGAAAAGGGCGTCGCCGGCCGCGCCAAGGTCGTCGAGATCGTCAAGGAGCTCGTCACCGCCCACGCGGTCGAGTGGGGCAAGTTCGAGTTCGAGGAGACCAAGATCGGCCGGCTCGAGCACAAGATCGAGAAGCTCCAGATCGTGAAGCTCGTCCCGGGCGTCGAGTGGATCAAGCCCTACGGCCTCAGCGGCGACCACGGCATCACCATGGAGGAGCACACGCCCTTCGGCGTCATCGGCGCCATCCTCCCGGTCACGCACTCCATCCCGACCCTCAGCGGCAACATCATCAACATCGTCGCCGCCGGCAACGCCGTCGTCTTCAACCCGCACCCCGGCGGCGCCCGCTCCGCCGCCCTCGCGGTCCGGACCTACAACGAGGCGATCCACGCCGCCCTCGGCATCGAGCATCTCGTCTGCACCGTCCTCAAGCCGACGCTCGACACCTTTACCGCGCTCACGAAGCACGAGGCGGTCAACATCCTCCTCGTCACCGGCGGCCCCGGCGTCGTCAGCGCCGCCATGAAGTCCGGCAAGCGCGCCATCTGCGCCGGCCCCGGCAACCCGCCCGTCATCATCGACGGCACCGGCTGCCTCAAGAAGGCCGCCCGCGACATCATCCAGGGCGGCGGCTTCGACAACAATCTCCTCTGCATCGGCGAGAAGCAGGTGTTCGTGCTCGAGCAGTACGCCGACAAGTTCATGGAGTGCTTCCAGGGCGCCGGCGCGGTCCAGCTCAACGCCGGCCAGCTGGCCAAGCTCACGGCCGCGGCCTTCACGACGTCCAAGGACGCCGGCGGCTGCTCGCACGCCGTGCTCAACCGCCAGCTCGTCGGCGCCGACGCCGCCGTCCTCGCCCGCCACGCGGGTGCGAGCGTCCCGGCCAACACGCCGATGCTCTTCGCCGAGACCGACGTGGACCATGCGTTCGTGATGGAGGAGCAGATGATGCCGATGCTGCCGGTCGTCCGCGTGAAGAGCATCGCGCAGGCGATCGAGTACGCCAAGCAGTCCGAGCACGGCTACAAGCATTCCGCCATCATCCACTCGCTCAACGTGGACCACATGACGCAGATGGCGCGCGCGCTCGACACCACGCTCTTCGTCAAGAATGGCCCCAGCGTCGCCGGCCTCGGCCTCGGCGGCGAGGGCTACCTGAGCTACTCCATCGCCACCACCACCGGCGAGGGCATCTCCAACCCCGGCACCTTCACCCGCACGCGCCGCTGCGTGATGGTGGACAACCTCCGCATCTACTGAGCCCATGATCCTTGCGCGCGTCGACGGAGTGATCGTCTCAACCGTCTGCCATCCGAGCATGGTGGGCTGCCGCTCGGTCATCTGCCAGCCGATCGACGACACGGGCCGCAGCGAGGGCGCTCCGATCCTCGCGCTCGACCCGCTCAGCGCCGGCCAACACCAGCGCGTGCTGATCTCCACCGACGGCTCCAAGACGCGCGACCACGTCGGCGACCCGAAGTCGCCCCTGCGCAACATCATCCTCGCGATCGTCGACGCGCGGGACCGGGAGAACGCCTGACCATGCGCCTCGGCCATGTCATCGGGCGCGTCACGCTCTCCAAGCAGGATCCCGCCTACCGCGGCGCCCGGTTCCTGCTCGTGCAGCCGTTCACCGCCGCCGAGTTCGCCGGCAAGGCGATGACGCCGCTCGCCGCCGGCAGCAGCGTCGTGGTCTACGACAATCTCGGCGCCGGCCAGGGCCACGTCATCGGCTTTACCGAGGGCGCCGAGGCCTCCGCCCCGTTCGACCAGCCCACGCCGGTGGACGCGTTCAACGCCGCCATCGTCGACGAGATCTTCTACACGCCTCCCACCCGCTAACCCGTTTTCACCATGGCCAACGTCATCACTGCCCGCGAAGCCGAAGAACTCCTCCGCAAGGGGGAACAGCCGCCGGCCGGCGCCATCCTCACCCCGTCCGCCCGCGACGTGCTCAGCGGCCGCGCCCAGCCCGCCTTCAAGGGCGCCGCCGCCGCGCCCGCCAAGGGCGGCGCGCCCAGCACGCCCGAATACGAGTTCAAGTGGGCGCCCGGCACCGATCCGCGCACGCCCGCCGAGATCGAGCGCTTCTTCCACTCGCCCGCCATCGAGACGCTCAAGGCCCGCATGTGCGACATCGGCCAGCGGCTCTGGACCCGCGACTACACCGACGGCAACGGCGGCAACATCACCATCCGCGTCGGCGACAACCTCGCGCTCTGCACGCCCACGCTCATCTGCAAGGGCTTCATGAAGCCCGAGGACATGTGCCTCGTGGACCTCGACGGCAAGCAGCTCGCCGGCACGCGCGTCCGCACCAGCGAGGCGCTGACTCACTTCGGCATCATGAAGCGCCAGCCCGCGGCCAAGTCCTGCGTCCACGCCCACCCGCCGCACGCCACCGCCTTCGCCATCGCCAACGTCGACATCCCGTCCTGCCTCATCCCCGAGGCCGAGGTGTTCCTCGGCAAGATCGGCGTCGCCAAGTACCAGACGCCCGGCACGCCCGCCAACGCGGCCGAGGTCGGCGAGGTCGGCAAGGTCCACCAGGCCGTCCTGATGCAGAACCACGGGGTGATCGTCTGGGGCAAGGACGTCGAGGATGCCTACTGGAAGATGGAGAACATCGACTCCTACTGCCGCACCGTCTGGATCGCCGCCGGCCTCGGCGGCGGGCTGCACCGCTTCACCGGCAGCCAGGCCAAGGATCTCATCAACCTCCGCCAGAAGCTCGGCATGCCCGACCCGCGCGCCGGCCTCAAGGAGTGCGAGCTGTGTGACAGCGCCGATTTCCGGCCCGCCACCGTCTGCGCGACCCCCGCCGCGCCGGAATCCACCCCGGCCGACCCGCAGATCGAGGCCGTCGTCCAGCAGATCACCGCGCAGATCCTGAAATCGATCGCCGGGAAATAGGGCTGGGAGCAGGAGCGGGTAGCGAGCACGCAACCGCATGCCTGCGGTTCGAGGTCCTGCTTCTTGCGCCATCGTCCCACTACTGTAAATTGGCTTAACGGCAACCGCTGACGGTCGGGTTTCCACTCACTACCCGCCACGCGCCACTTCCTAAAAATGAAAACCTACCAGCACGTGAACTTCCTGTGGGATGAGGCCAAGGCCGCCGCCCTCGATCCGGTCGGCCGGCTAGTCTACCGTTCCAATCTCCTCGGCAGCGACCAGCGGATCACCAACACCGGCGGCGGCAACACGTCGTCCAAGCTCACGGAAAAGGACCCGCTCTCCGGCCAGGGCGTCGAGGTGCTCTGGGTCAAGGGCTCCGGCGGCGACCTGCGCACGAGCACGCGCGAGAACTTCTCCTCGCTCTACCAGGCCAAGCTCCTCGGGATGCAGGCGCTCTACCTCGCGCGGCCCGACCAGGGCCTGAAGTCCGCCGCGGAGGACGACATGGTCGCGATGGCCGGCCACGCCACCTTCAACCTCAACCCGCGCGCCTCGTCCATCGACACGCCGCTGCACAGCTTCATCCCGGCGAAGTTCGTGGACCACATGCACCCGAACGCGATCATCGCCGTCGCCGCCTCGGCGCGCTGCGAGCAGCTGACGCGCGAGATCTTCGGGGGCGAGATGGCCTACGTGAAGTGGATGCGCCCGGGCTTCGAGCTGGGCCTCGCCATGCAGGAGATCGGCCGGAAAAACCCGCAGGTGAAGTCCATCATGATGGGCCAGCACGGCTTCATCTCCTGGGACCAGGACGAGCGGGCGTGCTACGCCTACACGCTGGACTGCATCGAGCAGGCCGCCGCCTACATCGAGGCGAAGTACGCCGCCAAGGGCGGTGACGCCGCGGCCTTCGGCGGGGCGAAGTACGCCACGCTCCCGCCGGAGAAGCGCGCCGCGCACTTCGCCGGCATCCTGCCGTGGCTGCGCGGCCAGGTGTCCCAGCAGAAGCGCTTCATCGGCACCGTCCAGGACGATGCGAAGATCCTGCGCTTCGTGAACTCGCGCGACGCCGCCCGGCTCGCCGCCCTGGGCACGTCGTGCCCCGACCATTTCCTGCGCACCAAGATCAAGCCGCTCTACGTGGACTGGAACCCGCAGGCCGAGGATCTCGCCGCGCTCCGGGAAAAGCTTGCCGCCGGCCTCGCGGCCTACCGCCAGGATTACGCCGCGTACTACGCGAAGCACAAGCACGCGAACTCGCCCGCCATGCGCGACCCGAACCCGACGGTCGTGCTCATCCCCGGGCTGGGGATGATCGCGTGGGGCAAGGACAAGTCCGAGTCCCGCGTCACCGCCGAGTTCTACAACTGCGCCGTCGAGGTCATGCGCGGCGCCGAGGCGATCGACCAGTACATCGCGCTGCCGCAGCAGGAGGCGTTCGACATCGAGTACTGGCTGCTCGAGGAGGCGAAGCTCAAGCGCATGCCCGCCGAGAAGGA
>Ga0118677_10003673_pt1 | contig 28778 bp, 30 predicted proteins | sample AliMusrvi5mmetaG_FD_86154 | JGI IMG/M metagenome (GOLD analysis project Ga0118677, IMG submission 86154) | reverse complement strand
TTGCCGATCTTGTCGGCGGGGCAGAACAGGTACTTCTCGCGGTCCCAGGTCAGGTCGCCAAAGGCAGCGATCTTCACCTTGCCCCAGGAAATCACCGACGCGGTGGAGCGCGCATTCTCCTCGCCGCCATTGTTGGCCATGCTTTCCATGCCGGCGCAGGACGGGTTGGCTTCGCCGGCGCCCGGCAGCGGTTTGGCGATCGGCACCGCATCGGCCATCACGACGGTGACGGTCATGCCGCCGATGTGAAACTGCTGGCCCGGCTTGGCGACGATATGCGGCCGCTTGCCGATCAGCTCGACGTAATGGCGATAGCCGAAGGCGGTGGAGCCGGGCGGCGGGTTCTTGATGTCGATCTCGGCCGCGCCCGGCTGGGTCGAGGCCTTGGTCTCGCGGTTCTCGCCATGATCGATCACCGTGCCGATGGGGATGCGCGCCAGCAGCCCCTCAAAACCGCCGATATGATCGCCGTGATAATGGGTGATCAGCAGATAATCGATTTTCTTGAGGCCCAGTGCATGGGCGGCCGCCACGATGCGCTCGGAACTGGGATGGTCGCCGGTGGCGCGGCTGACTTCCGGGTTACCGGTGTCGATCAGCAGTGACTTGCCGTCCGGTGTCACGAACAGGGTGCCCCCGCCGCCTTCGACATCGATGGAGACCATCTGCAGGGCGTCGTCCTTGGCCGTGGCGGGACCCGCCAGCAACGCGGCAAAGCCGACCGATGTCAAAAACTTGCGCAGCATCAACCCCTCCTGATTATTTTCGCGCAGACTAGAGCTTTTGCGCTCGTGCGGCTAGGCTGGCGCCATGATCCCCATCACCGGAAAAGCACACGACCTGGGCGACGGATTTTTCGTCACCCGCCTGTTGCCGCAAATTGCGCGGCGCAGCATCGGACCTTTCGTCTTCTTCGACTATTTCGGGCCGGTCGATTTAGCGCCCGGCAAGGGCATCGATGTGCGCCCGCATCCCCATATCGGCCTGGCCACCGTCACCTACCTGTTCGATGGCTCGCAGATGCACCGCGACACCTTGGGCACAGTGCAGGAGATCAAGCCCGGCGACGTCAACTGGATGACGGCGGGACGCGGCATTGCCCATAGCGAACGCACCAGCGATGCGGTGCGTGCCGGCGGCCACCGCATGCACGGCATCCAGAGCTGGGTCGGCCTGCCGATGGCCGATGAAGAAGCGCCGCCGGCCTTCCAGCATTTCGATATGGCCGATCTGCCCGAGCGCGAAGATGGCGGCGTGACCCTGCGCCTGATCGCGGGCAGCGCTTTTGGCCTGACGTCACCTGTGAAAACCTTCTCGCCCATCTTCTATGCCGATGCCCGCTTCACGCCGGGCGGCGCGCTGCATTACAGCGCCGAACATGAAGAGCGCGCCTTCCTGGTGATCGAAGGTGAAGTGCATAGCAGCGATATCGAAGTGCATGGCCCCGGCGCCATGCTGGCGCTGGAGCCCGGCGAAGAAGTCACGCTCTATGCCGAAGGCCCGGCGCGGGTGATGCTGCTGGGCGGCGCGCCGTTGGACGGTAACCGCCATATCTGGTGGAATTTTGTCTCCTCGTCGCCGGACCGTATCGAGCGCGCCAAGCAGGAATGGAAGGACGGCAGGTTCGGCCTCATTCCCGGCGACGACAAGGAATTCATTCCCCTTCCCGAACCCAAGAAATAGGTCACGTCATGAAGTTCAATCGCCTGGGCCGCACCGGCCTGTATGTTTCCGAAATCGCCATGGGCACCTGGGGCTTTTCGGGCCGCAACTATTTCGGCGGCGCCATCGGCACGCTGGACCAGAAGACCGCCACCGGCTTCATCGGCCGGGCGCTGGAAGCCAAGGTCAATTTCATCGACACAGCCAATGTCTATTCATTCGGCGATTCCGAATTGATGACCGGCCAGGCGCTGAAGGACCTGGGCGTCAAGCGCAGCGACGTGGTGCTGGCGACCAAGGTGTTCGGGCGCATGGGCCCCGGGCCCAACGACATGGGCGCATCGCGCGGCCATATCATGGACAGCGTGTCCCTGAGCCTGGAGCGGCTGCAGACCGATCACATCGACCTCTACCAGATCCATCATTCCGATCCGGTCACGCCGCTGGAGGAAACCCTGCGCGCCCTGGACGACCTGGTGCGCCAGGGCATGGTGCGTTACGTCGGCGTTTCCAACTGGGAAGCCTGGAAGATCATGAAGGCCAACGGCCTGGCCGCCCAGCACGGGCTGGAGCGGATCGAGACCAACCAGGTCTATTACTCCATCGCCGGCCGTGACCTGGAAAATGAACTGGTGCCGCTGATGCAGGACCAGGACATCGGCTGCCTGGTGTGGAGCCCGCTGGCCGGCGGATACATGGCCGGCAAATATACGCCCGGCGACGGCATCAAGGCCGAGCCTGGCCGCCGCGCCAATTTCGACTTCCCGCCGGTGGACAAGGAAAAGGCCGACAGGACCGTGCTGGTGATGCGCGAGATCGCCAAAAAGCACGGCGTGTCGGTGGCCTGTGTCGGCCTGACCTGGGTGCGGCAGAAGCCGTTCATCACCGCCACCATCATCGGCGCCACCACCATGGAGCAGCTGAACGACAATCTGAAATCGGTGGATTTCAGCCTGTCGGCGGAAGAAATGGCGCGGCTGGACGAAGTCAGCGCCGAGCGGTCGCAATATCCCTATTGGATGATCAGCCGCAACAACACCACGCGCGTGCCCACCGGCGCGCCGATCACGGTGCCCGGTTCGGTGCCGCCGAAAAGTTAGAGGAAGTTGTACTCGGTGAAGAGCGGGGTCAGGTCGCGGCCCCAAACGCCATAATAGTTCTTCAGCATCTCTTCGGCGCGGGTATAGCCGCGGTTGACCAGCTCGCGCAGGGGATTGAGGAAACCGTCCTCGCTCATGCCGGCGCCGTCCAGCGCGGCGCGGCGCTTCAGGCCGGCAGAAGAAATTTCCAGCATCCGGTGCGCCAGCTCGTGCACTGTTGCCTTGCGGAACGGCACTTTGAAAGCCTGTTTGCCCACGCCGTCGCGCAGCGCCTGGCGTTCTTCGGCCGTCCAGTCCTTGACCAGGTCCCAGCAGGCATCCAGCGACTGGTTGTCGTAGAGCAGACCGACCCACAGCGCCGGCATGCCGCAGATGCGCCGCCACAAACCGCCATCGGTGCCGCGCATTTCCAGGAAGCTCTTGAGCCGCACTTCCGGGAAGATGGTGGTGAGGTGATCGGCCCAGTCGCTCATCATCGGGGTGATGTGCGCGACTTCCGGGATTTCGCGGGCCAGGAACTTGCGGAAGCTCTGGCCCGCCATGTCGATATACTTGCCGTCGCGGTAGAGGAAATACATCGGCACATCCAGCGCGTAATCGACATAGCGCTCGAAACTCATGCCGTCCTCGAACACCCAGGGCAGCATGCCGGCGCGGGCATTGTCCACGTCGGTCCACACTTGCGCGCGGTATGACAGGAAGCCGCTGGGTTGCCCCTCGCGGAAGGGCGAGTTGGCGAACAGGGCGGTGGTGATGGGCTGCAGCGCCAGGCCGACGCGGAATTTCTTCACCATGTCGGCTTCGGAGTCGAAATCCAGGTTCACCTGCACGGTGCAGGTGCGGAACATCATGTCCAACCCGTAAGCGCCGACCTTGGGCATGTATTCGCGCATGATCTTGTAGCGGCCCTTGGGCATCACCGGCACTTCGTCCAGCCGCCAGGAGGGCGCAAAGCCAAAGCCCAGCACGCCGACGCCAATCTCGCTGGCGACCTCGCGGCATTGCTCCAGGTGCAGATTGGTCTCGGCGCAGGTCTCATGAATGGTCTTGAGCGCGGCGCCCGACAGTTCGAACTGACCGCCCGGTTCCAGGCTCAGCGAGGCGCCGTTCTGGGCCCCTGTTCCTTTAAGGCCGATGATGTGCTCGCCCTCTTTGACCGGCTGCCAACCGAAACGCTGCATGCCTTCCAGCAGCTGGCGGATGCCCGGCTTGCCGTCATAGCTGACTGGCTTGTGGGTCTTCAGGTCGTAGACGAATTTCTCGTGCTCGGTGCCGATGGACCATTCGGCCTTGGGCCGGCAGCCCTTCGACAGGTGACGCACAAGGTCATCGCGGCTTTGGATCAGGCCGCTGGCGGACTGCGGAATGGACATGCGTGAAGAACCCTTGGTCCCCAAACCTTGGGGTGCCCGTACTTAGGCAGCAGGCCGCATGGGCGCAAGATAGCTTCATTTTCGTCTTGACTTAATTAAGTACATACGGAATCAATAGGGCATGACCGCTTTACAGGCCCTCGCAGACCCCACCCGCCAGCGCATCGTCGAGATGCTGGCCGCGGGCGCCCTGTCCTCGGGCGAAATCGCGGGCCGCTTCCAGCTGTCGCCGCCGGCCATTTCCCAGCACCTCAAGACCCTGAAGACCGCGAAACTGGTGACGGTGCGGACCGACCGGCAGAAGCGCATCTATTCCCTGGATCCCGAAGGCGTCGGCGAAGTTTCCGACTGGGTGGCGCGCATCACCGCCTTCTGGAACCCGCGGCTGGATGCGCTGGAAGCCGCATTGAAGAAGGATAAGCCATGAAGGGCGAGATCCTTGCCGAAAGCGCCGTGCGCTTTGTCCGCACCTTCGATGCGCCGGCGGAGAAAATCTGGGCCTTCCTGACTGACAGCAAGAAGCTGCCGGAATGGTATGGCGAAGGCGTGATCGAGCCGCGCGAAGGCGGCGCCGTGTCGCTGATGGGCGGGCATGTGCGCGGCGTGGTCACCGGTTGGCGGCCGCAGCAGTTCCTTGGCTACACCTGGAACGTGTTCTCGCCGGGTGAAAGCTCGGCCTCAAGTAGCGAAGCGGTAGGCCAATCAAAAAAGTCGGGCTTCCCCATCTCCTATCTCGAATTCACCCTGGATGGGTCCAAGCTAACCCTGATCCACCGCCCGATCCCGCAAGCGATGCAGGACCAGACCATGATGGGCTGGCACACCATGCTGGATCTGATCGAAGCAGGCCTCGCCGGCGACTTCCCCAAACGCAGCGATCTTTTTCCCAAAAACGCCGAACGATACGGCGTCGACATCAATAAACTGAAAGGGTAGTGCGATGGGTGACAAGGCAACAAGGATCAACGATTCAACTTTGCAGTTCGTGCGCATCCTGCCCGGACCTATTGAAAAGGTCTGGGACTATTTGGCCGATGCCAAGAAGCGCGGCGAATGGTTCGCCTCCGGCCCCCTGCCCGCCAAGGTCGGCGAAAGCTTTGAAATGCGCTTCAAGCATTCCGATTTATCGCCGCACAGTGCCGCGCCGCCGCCGCAGATGGCGGAGATGGACAAGAATGGTCACACCTCGCGCAATGTCCTGCTGGCTTTCGAGCCGCCGCACCGCCTGGCTTTTACCTTCGGCGGCGAGAAAGACCCGGCCAAGGTCTCGGAAGTGGAATTCCGGCTGAGCCAGGAAGGCGAGCCTGCGGACAACAAAGTGCGCCTGACCCTGACCCACAGCAAGATCGCCAACGACGATATCGCTGACGGCGTGTCGGTAGGCTGGCACAGCCACCTGGATATCCTGCAATCCCGTGCCGAAGGCACGGCGCCGCCGGCCTTCTGGGATGTGTGGCGTGATGCGCGAAAGATTTACGACAAGCCCTGACGGCGCCGTTCCACGCGTCGCCGCTAGCTGCTAGGCTTTGCGCGCGGTCTGGGTGGAAACAATGAAAAAGAAAATACCCATTGGCGCGACCATCGCGCATGCCTATCGTTTTGTTTTCGGAAACGCGCTGGCGGTTTTCAAGGCGATCTGGTTGCCGTTGCTGGCGCAAGTGGCGGTCGCGTTCCTGCTCATGCGCCGCATCGCGCTATTCCTGGCCGCCACCCAAGCCCATGATCCGGCGGCCATCAGCCTGTTCGGGCCGCTGCTGTTGCTGATCCCCGTTGCGTTGCTGTTCTTTTTCGCCCAGTTCACCGCGGCCACGGAACTGGCATTGGGCCGCCCGGCCCAGTCCTGGATCGCTTTTCATTTCAACAAGCCCATGTGGCGGCTGCTGGGCGGCTTCCTGTTCGGCGCCGCCGCGATTGCCGCGCTGGCCATCGCCCTGTTTCTGGCTGGCCTTCTGCTGGCGCTCGGCATAGACCCGCTGGTGAAAGCCTGGCCCGGCCTGAGGCTTGCCGCCGCGGTTGCGGCAGGCCTGATGGTGGTGGCCTATGTCTGCAGCTTTTTCTTCTTCAGCATTCGCTTCCTGTTCCTGCTGGCGCCAGTCAACGTCGAGGAACAGCGCGTGGGCCTAAGGCGAAGCTGGCAACTGTCCTATCGCAACTTCTGGCGCATACTCCTGATCTCGCTCGCCATAGCGATACCCGTTGCCATCATCAACCAGCTCTACGCTTTCTGGCTCACCGGCTTTCCACCCAACCCGCCCGCCGGCGCAAGCAAGGAGGTTCGCGATGCCCTCCAGACCGCTTGGCAGATCACGCAACTCAACGCCATGGTGAGCCGCTGGTATCTCAGCCTGCCGTTGATGGGACTGATGATGTGGTTCCAGCTGGGCGCCGGTTGCGCCGCGCAAGCCTTCGCCTATCGCAAGCTGACCGAGGATGACGGCCTAGCTCCAATCGCCGGCGATTGACTGCCAGATCGCCAGCGCCGCCAGCGCCGCGGTGTCGGCGCGCAATATGCGCGGCCCCAAGGACACCGGCACCACGAACGGCAAAGCGCGCAACGCCGCGCGTTCCGATGAATCAAAGCCGCCTTCCGGCCCGGTGAGAATGCCGGTGGGACCGCCGCGGCTTTCGCGCGCGGCCTGGGTCATCGCCTTGGCATCGCCGCCCTCGTCGCAGAACAGCAGGCGGCGATCTTGTGGCCAGGATGCCAGCAGCTTGTCGAAGCTGACACCGGCGCGAATCTCAGGCACCGTCAGCCGCTCCGACTGCTCCGCCGCTTCCATGGCATTGGCCGCCATGCGCTCTTCATTGATGCGGCTCACGATGGTGCGGTGGGTAAAGACCGGTTGCAGGACCGACACGCCAAGCTCCACCGCTTTCTGCACCAGATAATCGGACGGTGTCTTCTTCACCGGCGCAAAGGCCAACCAGATATCCGGCACGCCGTACTGGGATTGCGTCTGCTTGCGGCAGGTCGCGGTCGCGCCGCCCTTGCCCGCTTCGGTTATCTCAGCCAGCCATTCGCCGTCACGGCCATTGAACAGTGACACCAGGTTCCCGGCCCTGGCCCGCAGCACATGCAAAAGATAATGCGATTGCCCCTCATCCAGGGCCACTGCCACGCCTTCGCCCAGATCGGCCGTCACATAGAGCCGGGTTTTGCCACCGGCTTCTGCCAGTTCTGTTTTGTTTAGTTCTTCGCTCATGCCACAATTGAACGTGATGACCAGCAAATCGCAAGCCATTCCCCTGGACGCCGTGCCCACCAGCTGGGTGGAGCATACGCCATCCTGGCTGCAGTCCTGGGCGCGGCTGGCGCGGCTGGACCGGCCGATCGGCACCTGGCTGCTGCTGTGGCCCTGCATCTTCGGGCTGCTGCTGGGCGCCGCGGCCGACGAGCGCCGCTTCCTGGACTGGCGTGACCTATATTATGTGATCCTGTTTGCGGTGGGCGCCCTGGTGATGCGCGGCGCGGGCTGCACTTTCAACGACATCATCGACCGCGACATCGATGCGGCGGTGGCGCGCACCGCCGGCCGCCCGATCCCGTCCGGCGCCGTCAGCGTGCGCGGCGCCGCGCTGTTCCTGGTGGCGCAGTGCCTGGTCGGGCTGGTGGTGCTGCTGCAGTTCAACTGGTTCGCGGTGGCGCTGGGTGCGTCCTCGCTGCTGCTGGTCGCCGCCTATCCCTTCATGAAGCGCATCACCTGGTGGCCACAGGCCTGGCTGGGCCTGACCTTCAACTGGGGGGCGCTGCTGGGCTTTGCCGCCCAGACCGGCCGCCTGGATGTGGGCGATGCGATGCTCTACGCCGGGCTGATCTTCTGGACCCTGGGCTATGACACCATCTATGCCCACCAGGACAAGGATGACGACGAACTGATAGGCGTCAAATCCACCGCGCGGCTTTTGGGCAACGACACACGCAAATGGGTGATGCGTTTCTATGCCGTCGCCTTCACCCTGATCCTGGCCGCCGGCTTCACCGAGCATACCGGCTGGAGTTTTGCCTTCCTGATGCTGGCGGCCGGCGCGCACATGCTGTGGCAGGTCAAACGGCTGGACATCAACAGCGCTGAAAACTGCCTTGGCGTGTTCCGCTCCAACCGCGAGGCCGGCGCGCTGATCGCGCTGGCCTTTTTGCTGGCAAGCTGGCTGGGCTGATGGCGCTGTCCATCCTGACGATGCACGGCCTGCTGCTGTTCATCGCCGCCGAGTTGGTCTTTTCGCTGACCCCAGGCCCCACCGTGATGCTGATTAGCGCCTACGGCTTCAAGGGCGGCTTTCGCGACGCCTTGGCCGCCATCGCCGGCACCCAGACCGGCAACACGCTGTGGTACGTGATCTGCGTGACCGGATTGGGCGCGGCGGTGACGGCCTCGCCGCTGGTGTTCCATCTCATCAAATTGACGGGCGCGGCTTACCTGATCTGGCTGGGACTGTCGTCGCTGTGGAAGAGCCGCCATGCCCAGCCCGAAGCGATGGGGCCGAAGCTGAAAGGCAAGCCTTATCTGCAAGCTACCCTCACCCAGATGGGCAATCCCAAGGCCATCCTGTTCTTCGGCGCCTTCGTGCCGCAATTCCTGGACACGCATGCGCCGCTGATGCTGCAATATATCATCATGTTTGCCGTCACCTTCATCGGCGAAAGCATCATCCTGACCGGCTATGGCGCGCTGGCGGCCTATGGCGGACACAGAACAGCACCGCATCACGCCGTTTGGCGCGAACGCATCAGCGGTGTGGTGCTGCTGGCGCTGGGCGTGATGGCGGCGCTGACATGACACCAGAACAGTTCATCGCCACCAACGCCGCACTGATCGCCCCGCCGCTGGTGCCGGAAATCAAATTATATCTCGCCACCGAAGTGGTGCCGCTGTGGCGCGCCACCGAAGAAGAATTGGAGAAGAACGGCGTGCCGCCGCCCTACTGGGCTTTTGCCTGGGCCGGCGGCCAGGCGCTGGCGCGCTACATCCTCGACAATCCGGATATCGTTCGCGGCAAGCGCGTGCTGGATATCGGCTCCGGTTCGGGACTGGTGGGGATCGCCGCCGCCAAATCCGGCGCCGCCCAAGTGCTGGCGGCGGACATCGATGCCCATGCTATCGCCGCCATCAAGCTCAATGCCGCAGCCAACGCTGCCGACATCGCCGTCACCCAGGACGATCTGATCGGACTAACGGGCGACTGGAACATGATCCTGGTGGGCGACCTGTTCTATGAACGTCCACTGGCGGAACGGTTGCTGGCATGGCTGGCGCCGATGACGATACCCGCGCTGCTGGGCGATCCGGGCCGTACTTATTTTCCAAAACAGGGCGTGGAAAAACTCGCTGCCTATTCGGTCCAGACCACGCGCGATCTGGAAGACCGGGAGATCCGCGAAACCGGCGTTTACCGCCTGCTGCGCGGGGACTAGGCGGCAGGGGCACCCTCTGTCACAGTGATCCGGCAAGCGCCGGGGATGCCTTATGATCTTTTTCGACCGCGTCAAATCGCTGGACGCCATCATGGCGACGGCCGAAAAGAAGGGCCTGCATCGCTCTCTGGGCCCGTTCCAGCTGACCCTGCTGGGCATCGGCGCAGTGATCGGCACCGGTATCTTTGTGCTGACGTCCGAGGCGGCGCAGAAAGCCGGCCCCGGCATGATCCTGTCCTTTGTGGTGGCGGGCTTTGTCTGCGGCGTCGCCGCCTTGTGCTATTCGGAACTCGCCTCGATGGTGCCGGTCGCCGGCTCCGCCTACACCTACACCTATGCCGTGGTCGGCGAGATGATGGCCTGGATGGTCGGCTGGGCGCTGATCCTGGAATATGCCGTGGGCGCCAGCGCGGTCGCGGTGGGCTGGTCCAACCATGCCGTCGGCCTGCTGCACGGCCTGGGATGGGAATTCCCCGTGCCCATCCGCAACGCCGATGCGCTGATGGCCAAGGTCGAACTGTTGTTTGGCGCCGCGCCATCGGCAGAGATCACCAAGGCGCTGCAGGTCGGTGGCTGGATCAACGTGCCCGCCATCTTCGTCACCGCCGCCGCCACCTGGCTGCTGGTGCTGGGCACCACCGAAAGCGCCCGGGTCAATGCCGCGCTGGTGCTGGTCAAGATCACGGCCCTGACCCTGTTCATTGCCCTGACCCTTCCGGTGATGCATGCCCAGAACTTCACGCCCTTCGCGCCCACCGGCGCGACCGGCATATTCGGCGCCGCGGCCTCCATCTTCTTTGCCTATGTCGGCTTCGATGCCGTCTCCACCGCCGCCGAGGAAACCAAGAACCCGCAGCGCAATGTCCCCATCGGCCTGATCGGGGCGTTGGGCGTCTGCACACTCTTCTATCTGCTGGTCGCCGGTGGCGCGGTCGGCGCATTGGGCGCGCAGCCTTTGATGGAAGCCGGCAAGGTCCTGTCGCCGGGTTCGGCCGAGATGACCGGCCGCTGCGCCCTGATGGGCGCCGGCGCGGCCCAGCCGTTGGTCTGTTCCAAGGAAGCGCTGGTGCATGTGCTGGACACCATCGGCTATCCCGCGCTGGGCCGCCTTGTGGGCCTGGCGGCGGTGATCGCGCTTCCGTCCGTGGTGCTGATGATGATGTTCGGCCAGACCCGCGTCTTCTTCACCATGGCGCGCGACGGATTGCTGCCCGACAAGCTGGCTTCGGTGCATCCGCGCTATCGCACGCCCCATGCGGTGACCATCGTGACCGGCATCGGCGCGCTCATCGCCGCCGCCGTGCTGCCGGTGGGCAAGCTGGCGGACTATTCCAACTCCGGCACCCTGTTTGCCTTCCTGATGGTGGCCATTGCCGTGATGGTGCTGCGCAAGACCGATCCGGCGCGCAAGCGCCCGTTCCGCACGCCGGCCCTGTATGTCATTGCGCCCATGGCCATCATCGGTTGCCTGGTGCTGTATTTCTCGCTGCCGCTGACCGCCATCCTGGTGCTGCCGGTATGGGGCGGTATTGGCCTCTTGGTCTATTTCTTCTATAGCCGCCCGCGCAGCCATGTCGGGCGCGGCATCCAACTCTAGGTCCTTTGCGGCATATGTCTTACAGGTCGCTCCGGGATTTCCTTGTCCGTCTTGAGAAAGACGGCGAGCTGGTGCGGGTGAAGGAGCCGGTCTCAACCGTGCTGGAGATGACCGAGATCCAGACCCGTCTGATCGCCGAGGGCGGACCGGCGGTGATTTTCGAAAAGCCGATCAAGGCCGACGGCACGCCGAGCGACGTGCCGGTGCTGGTCAACCTGTTCGGCACCGTCAAGCGCGTCGCCATGGGCGTCACCATGGGTACAAAGGACCGCACCAGCGGCGCCGACCTGCGCGAAGTCGGCGAACTGCTGGCCCAGCTGCGCCAGCCCCAGCCGCCACGCAGCTTCGGCGAAGCCGCCGAATTGCTGCCGCTGGTGAAGACCATATTGGCGATGAAGCCCAAAACCGTCAGCCGCCCTGCCTGCCAGGAGATTGTGCTCAGGGGCGACGATATCGACCTGTCCAGACTGCCGGTGCAGACCTGCTGGCCGGGCGAGCCGGCGCCGCTGGTCACCTGGCCGCTGGTGGTGACCAAGGGGCCCACAGACGCGCGCGAGGACAACTACAATCTGGGCATCTACCGCATGCAGGTTCTGAACAGGAACCAGACCATCATGCGCTGGCTCAAGCATCGCGGCGGGGCGCAGCATCACCAGCGCTGGGGCAAAGAGAATACCGCCCCCCTGCCCGCCGCCTGTGTGATCGGCGCCGATCCCGGCATCATCCTGGCGGCAGTGACGCCGGTGCCCGAGACCCTGTCGGAATACCAGTTCGCCGGCTTGCTGCGCGGCCAGCGCGTGGAGCTGGCCGATTGCGTGTCGCAGCCGCTGAAAGTGCCGGCGGAAGCGGAGATCGTGATCGAAGGCGAAGTCTCGCTGTCGGATTACCGCGACGAAGGCCCTTATGGCGATCACACCGGCTACTACAATTCGGTGGAGCAGTTTCCCGTCTTCACCGTCACCGCCATCACCATGCGGAAAAATCCGATCTATCTTTCCACCTACACGGCGCGGCCACCGGACGAACCCTCCATCCTGGGCGAGGCGCTGAACGAGGTCTTCATCCCCCTCATCAAGCAGCAATTTCCCGAGATCGTGGATTTCTGGCTGCCGCCTGAGGGGTGCAGCTATCGGATCGCCGTGGTCAGCATGAAGAAGGCCTATCCCGGCCATGCCAAGCGGGTGATGATGGCGGTGTGGTCGTATCTGCGCCAGTTCATGTACACCAAGTGGGTGATCGTGGTGGACGACGACATCAATGCCCGCGACTGGAAAGACGTGATGTGGGCGGTTTCCACCCGCATGGACCCGGCGCGCGACGTCACCATCATCGAACATACGCCGATCGATTACCTGGACTTCGCCTCGCCCCAGTCGGGCCTGGGCTCCAAGATCGGGCTGGACGCCACCAACAAATTGCCGCCCGAGACCAACCGCGAATGGGGCAAGAAGATCGCGATGGACCCGGACATCATTAAAAGCGTGACAGAAAAATGGGCGCGGCTGGGTTTGCCCGGCTCTGGCAAGCCAATCTGGAAATGATGTGACTGCCTGTCAGCCCCCGTGAACTGGCAAGCGCAATAACCCGACGCTAAAGTTCCGAAAAATAAGCGCGGGGCTGGGACATGCGCACTCGGGTCGGATCACTCGCAATTCTTTTGTCGTGTCTTTTGCAACCCGCCCTCGCGGCCGAAGAGTGCGGCCTGCTGAAGCAAATCACCTCCATTGATCTTGTGCCCGCGCCGCAAGGCCCTCGCATGCTTGTGCCGGTTACCATCAATGGCATGCCCAGGAACATGCTGCTCAACACCGCGGGCGGCATTTCCAGCCTGCAGCGCGCGGCGGTGGACGCCATGGGGCTGCATGCCATCGATAACAGCCGGGTGAAAATGCTGGACTCCGCCGGCAACGCTTCCACCTATTTCGTCCAGGTGGATGATTTCGCCATGGGCGCCATCAAAGGCCCCAACATGCAGTTTGTGGTGTCCACCGGCGGCGCCAACACCAACCTTCCCTTTGTGGGATCGATGGCCCCCGACCTTTTGAGTCAATATGACGTGGAGATGGATTTTGCGGCCAAGAAGCTGAACTTCTTTTCCAAGGACCATTGTCCCGGTCATGTCCTGTACTGGAAGCCAGCCGCCGTGGCCGTTGTGCCCATCACCTATGACATGCCGACCGGCGACAATTCCCGCACCGGATTTCGCCACTATACGCCCCGGGAAATACACCTCTCTGTGCCCGTGACCCTGGATGGCAAACATTTCGACGCCCAGATCAACACCGGCGCGAACTTTTCCACGCTCAGCGCCAACACCGCGAAGTTCCAGTTCGACGTCACCGCCGACTCGCCCGGCTCAACGCCCTTGGGCAACTTCGACGGCAATCCCGATCACAAGGTGTTCGGCCATGTCTTTTCCAGCCTGACGTTCGACGGCGTTACCGTGACCAATCCCCATGTCGCGGTGATCCCCGACCTGGTGGGCAGCAAGGACCCCAACAACGTCACCCGCGCCGACAGCCGGGTGCGCCGGGTCGACGACAATATCGGCACCCAGCTCACCATCGGGATGGATGTGCTGAGAAAGCTGCATCTCTTTATAGCCTTCGGCGAGCGCAAGCTTTACGTCACGCCCGCATCGGCGCCGGTCGTGGCGGAATCGGCCCCGTCCAAGCCGTAAAGCATCTGGCGGCCGCGCACCGACAGGTGTAGGTTACTGACATGCGCAACATCCTGCTTCCCGTCCTGCTGCTGACCGCCACCGCCGCCCAGGCCCAGGACTGCACGCCCGCCAAGCTGCTGGCATCGGTGGCGATGCACAGCGCCGAGCCGGAAAGCAATATCCGAACCGTGCCGGTCACCCTCAACGGCACCACACGGCACATGATTTTGGATACCGGCGGCGCGGTCACCCAGCTGTCCCGCGACACGATCGATGAATTGAAGCTGCCGGTCCGCGACAGCGGTGCGGCGGTCTATGACATCAATGGCCGCGTTTCGCGCCGTTTCGCCGTCGTCGACGACTTCAGCTTCGGGCAGCTGAACCGCAAGGACGCGGCGCTGATGGTGTGGCCCGAACCAAGGCGCCCCTATGCCGGCGAGTTGGCACAGGACATGCTCCAGCCCTATGACGTGGACGTGGATTTTGGCGCCGGCACCCTGAAGATGTTCGCCAAGGATCATTGCCCCGGCCCCCAGGGCTGGACACCCACGGTCCGCACCACCATGCGCAACAAGGGCTGGCACCTGCACATTCCCGTCACCCTGGACGGCCACACCTACGACGCAATCTTCGACACCGGCTCGCGCCACACCATCATGCGGTTGCCGGCGGCGCGGCGCGATTTCGATTTGCGGACGGACTCGCCCGGCATGACGCCCTATAACGCCATCAATGGCGATACCTTCCTGACCGGCTATCTCCACAATTTCTCGAAAATGTCCTTTGGCGGCATGACGGTGGACAATCCCGAAGTGATGGTCGTGCCCGACATCATGAACCACAACGCCGACACAAGCCCGATGGCGCGCAACCGGGCCTATCATCACAATGCCGACCTGATATTGCCGGAACTGTCGCTGGGCATGGACGTGCTCAAGCACCTGCACCTGTTCATGGCCTTTGGCGAGCAGGCGCTCTATATCGCCCCCGATATCGCCGTGCCCGGCACGCCGCCGCATCTGGGCAAACCTTGACGCGCCCGCAAAGGTGCGGCATCCGAAGGGCATGACCAGCCCCCCCAAGCGCGATCCCCAGGCCATCCTGAGTTCCCTGCTCGACGCCGCCAAACGTGCCGGCGCCGATGCCGCCGACGCCCTGTTTGTCGAAGGCGTGTCCTCCAGCGTCTCCTACCGGCTGGGCAAGCTGGAAGATGTCGAGCGGGCGGAGAATTACGACATCGGGTTGCGCGTCTTTGTCGGCCAGCAAGTCGCGTTCATTTCCTCCACCGATCATTCCCCCGATGCGCTGGCGGCGCTGCCCGAGCGCGCCGTGACGATGGCCAGACTTGCGCCCGAGGACAAGTTTGCCGGACTGGCGCCCAAGGACCGGCTGGCCAAGATCATTCCCCAACTGGATCTGGAAGACGCCTCCGAACCCAGCGCCGATCTGTTGATCGAGCGCGCCCGCGATGTCGAAGCCGCCGCGATGGCCGTTGCAGGCGTCACCAATTCCGAAGGCGGCGGCGCCTCCTTCTCGCGCAGCGCCGTGGCGCTGGCGACCTCGACCGGTTTCTACGGCCGCTATGCCGCCACCAGCCATGGTATCGGCGTGGCGGTGCTGGCGGGCGAAGGCACCGGCATGGAGCGCGACTATGACCAGGCCAGCGCGCGCCATGCCTCCGACCTGCGCTCACCCGCCGATATCGGCCGCACCGCCGGTGAAAAAGCCGTCAAACGGCTGAACCCCCGCAGCATGAAATCCCAGAGCGTGCCGGTGGTGTTTCATCCCGACGAGGCGGGCGGCCTGCTGGGCCATTTCGCCGGCGCCATTTCCGGCACGGCCATCGCCCGCGGCGTGTCCTTCCTGAAGGACAAGATGGGCCAAAGCATCTTTGCGCCGGGCATCAACATCATCGACGATCCCCACCGGGTGCGGGGCCTGCGCTCCAAGCCGTTCGACGGCGAAGGCGTGGCCAATGCCCGCCGCGCCTTCATCGAAGATGGCAGGCTGACCAGCTGGATCCTGGAATGCGCCAGCGCACGCCAGCTGGGGCTTGAGACCACCGGCCATGCCGCGCGCGGCACCGGCGGGCCGCCGTCGCCCTCCTCCACCAATCTCTATCTGGAAGCGGGCACGCTGTCGGTGAAAGACCTGATTGGCGACATCAAGCAGGGCTTCTATGTCACCGAGCTGATGGGCATGGGGGTGAATGGCGTGACCGGCGATTACTCCAGAGGCGCGGCGGGCTTCTGGATCGAGAATGGCCAGATCGCCTATCCCGTCTCGGAAGTCACCATCGCGGGCAACCTGAAAGACATGTTCGCCAGTCTGGTGCCCGCCAGCGACCTGGAATTCCGCCATGGCGTTAATTCACCGACCGTGCGCATCGAAGGCATGACCCTTGCCGGCGCGTGAGGATCTCGCACTGCTGGAAGACACGGTCCGCGAGGCCGGGCATATCGCGCGCAGCTTTTATGGCGGCGACTACAAGCAGTGGAACAAGGAAGGCGGCAGCCCCGTCACCGAAGCCGACCTGGCGGTGGACAGGTTTCTTTTCCAGACGCTGATCGGGGCGCGGCCCGACTATGGCTGGCTGTCGGAAGAAACCATCGACGATCCCCTGCGGCTGCAGCGGCGCACCGTCTTTGTCATCGATCCCATTGACGGCACCGTGGCCTTCCTCAAGAACCGGCCGCACTTCACCATCTGCGCCGGGATCGTGGTGGAGGGCCGCCCGGTTTGCGGCGTGGTCTACAATCCCATCAGCGATGAACTCTATTCTGCCCGCACCGGCGCCGGCGCGCATCGCAACGGAACACAGATTTATGTCGGCGCGCGCGAAGGCTTGCAGGACTGCGCCATGCTGGGCGATCGCACCCAGCTTGCGGCGGCGCCCTTCCCGCCCATGCATGTGCAGAACCGCAACTCGGTCGCCTATCGCGTGGTGCTGGTGGCGGATGGCAGCGCCGATGCCAGCGTCAGCCTGACCCCCAAGCGCGACTGGGACCTGGCCGCCGCCGACATCATCCTGACGGAAGCCGGCGGCCGGCTGACCGACACGCATGGCGAAGTGCTGACCTACAACCGGCCGGTGACCAAACAGGCCAGCCTGGTCGCCGCCAATCCGCAGCTCAGTAACGAGATCCTCACGCTCCTGCGACAATAAGAGAATTGAGCGCCCCTGCCCGGTTGGGCTTCAATGGTGCGGCGCAACGAAAGTGAATTTCATGTCCGATTCCCAGCAGCTTCTGCACTTTGTGTTCGGCGGCGAGCTCAAAGACACCCAGGAGGTCGAGTTCAAGGACCTGTCCAAGCTGGACTTTGTCGGCATGTATCCCAACTTCGCCGAGGCCAAGAAGGCCTGGCGCGCCAAGGCCCAGGCCACCGTGGACAATGCCCAGATGCGCTATTTCGTGGTCCATATGCACCGGCTGATGGAACCCGAGGACGATCAAGACCACTAACCATCTGGCCCCAAAAGGCTTTTTGCCTCAAAAGCCCCCGCATGCTACAGCACGGGCGCATGAGTTCCGCCTCGCCCACCCTTAACACTGCTGCCGTGACCCGCCGCCTGCTGCGCGACTATGTCCGCGGCGAATGGGGCCTGTTGCTGCTGGCCGTCTTCTGCATGCTGCTGACCAGCGCCATCAGCGGGCTGGTGCCGCTGATGGTCAATTACGAGATCAAGCTGATCTTCCTGCGCCGCCAGGCCGAACTGCTGCTGCCGCTGTCGCTGGCGGTGGGCGGCGTGGTGGTGCTGCGCGCCATCACCCTGTTCTTCGGCCGCATGTGGCTGGACTCGCTGGGCGAACGCACCGTGGCCACCGCCCAGCGCGACATGTTCGGCCGCCTGATCCGCCGCGACCTGGCAGATCTCAATGCCGTGCATTCCGGCCAGTTTGTTTCCAATTTCCTCTACGACGCCCAGCTGATGCGCGACGGCCTGACCCAGGGCGTCGCCGCCATCTTCCTGGAGGCGGTGCAGCTGGTGGTGTTCCTGGCCTATGTGCTGATCAGCGACTGGCAGTTGGGGGCGCTGGCACTGATCATCCTGCCGGGCGTAGCCTGGGCGATGGAGCGGCTGGGCGGCTCAATGCGCCGCGCCGCCACCCGCGGCATGCGCGAGACCGGCGATCTGTCGGTGGTGCTGTCCGAAGCGATGGATGGCCGCCGCATCATCAAGGCTTACGGACTGGAAGCCCATAGCGTGGCGCGGGTGAATGCGCGCCTGAAATCGCGCCTTGGCACCTTGCTGAAAGCAGTGCGGCTGCGCGCCGCCGCCGCGCCCGTCACTGATCTCTTTCTGGGCGCTGTCGTCAGCCTGGTTCTGTTCGCGGCCGGCTGGCAGAGCCTGCACGGCCAGATCACCCTCAACGCTTTTGCCGGCTTCCTCACTGCGCTTCTGCTGGCGCAGCAACCCTTGCGCAACCTGTCGCAGCTTTGGCCCACGGCCTCGGCGGGCATCGCCGCCACCGAACGCATCTTCGCTGCCATCGACGCGCGGCCCAGCATCGTCAATCGTGCCGGCGCAGTGGCGCTGGTGCCCAAGGGCGGCGCTGTCACCTTTCAGGGTGTTGGCTTCCATTACCAGGCCGATGCGGCACCCACCTTGTCGGATGTCACCATGGATGTTGCCGCCGGCGCGAAGATCGCGCTGGTCGGCCCGTCCGGCGCCGGCAAGAGCACTATCTTCAACCTGCTGCTGCGCTTTTATGACGTGAACAGCGGCGCCATCGCCATCGACGGCCAGGACATTCATGGCGTGACCCTGGAAAGCCTGCGCGCCGCCATCGGCGTAGTGACCCAGGAAGCGGTGCTGTTCGACGAAAGCATTGCCGACAATATCGCGCTGGGCAAACCCGGCGCTTCGCTGGGCGAGATCAAGGCGGCGGCACGCAATGCCGCGGCACATGACTTCATCGCGGCCATGCCCGAAGGCTATGACACCAAGGTGGGTGAAGGCGGTCTGAAACTTTCCGGCGGTCAGCGCCAGCGCATCGCCATCGCCCGCGCCATGCTGCGCAACGCCCCGATCCTTCTTCTGGACGAAGCCACCAGCGCGCTCGACGCCGAATCCGAACGCCAGGTGCAGGAGGCGCTGGCGCGGCTGATGAAGGGGCGCACCACCATCGTCATCGCGCACCGGCTTTCCACCGTGGTGGATGCCGACCGCATCTATGTGGTGGACAAGGGCCGCGTCGCCCAGGCCGGCACCCATGCCGAACTGCTGGCGGCGGACGGGCTGTATGCCAACCTGTACCGCCACAATCTGGAAGACGTTCGATGAGTCTTCCCTTTGGCTTGCGCGCCTGGCGCGTCTTGACCAGCATGGCCTCGCCGTTCGCGCGGCTGTTGCTGCGCCGGAGGGCCACCCGCGACAAGGAAGACTGGACGCGGCTGAACGAGCGGCTGGGCATGGCCGGACTGGCGCGGCCCGAAGGCCGGTTGGTCTGGATCCATGGCGCCAGTGTGGGCGAGAGCCTCTCGGCCCTGCCCCTGATCGAAAAGCTGCAAGAACATGCAACCGTCCTGGTGACCAGCGGCACCGTCACTAGCGCCGCCATGATGGGCCAGCGCCTGCCGGCCGGCGCGTTGCACCAGTTCGTGCCGCTGGACATGCCCGGCGCGGTGAACCGCTTCCTGGATCACTGGAAACCGGATGCCGGCCTGTTCGTCGAATCCGACCTGTGGCCCAACCTGATCTTGGGCGCGGCGTCGCGCGGCGTGAAGCTGGCGCTGGTCAATGCCCGCATCTCGGCGCGCTCGGCCGAACGCTGGGGCTGGGCCAGGCAAAGCATGAAGCGATTGCTGTCAGCCTTCGACATGGTGCTGGCCCAGGACGAGGATGGCGCGGCGCGCTTGCGCGCGCTGGGCGCGCGCAACGTCCAGGTGGTGGGCAGCCTGAAGGCCGACGCCCCGCCACTGCCCTGCGATGAAGAAGCCTTGGGCGAACTGCACCGGCAGATCGGCAACCGGCCCGTGCTGCTGGCGGCCCAGACCCATCCCGGTGAGGATGAAACACTTCTTCCCGCACATGATCTGTTGCGCACACGCTTTCCCGACCTGTTGACCATCCTGGTGCCGCGCCACACCGCGCGCGCCGCCGATATCGAGATGCTGTGCGGCAGCCGCGCCAGCAAGCGCCGCTCGGCCGGCGACAAGATTTCGCCCCAGACCGCCGTCTATATCGCCGACACGATGGGCGAGCTGGGATTGTTCTACCGCCTCACCCGCTTCTGTTTCTTAGGGGGAACCCTGGTGCCGCTGGGCGGACATAATGTGCTGGAGCCGGCGGCGCTGCATTGCGCCGTGCTGGCCGGTCCCAACACCGCCAGTGCGCCGTGCGCCTATGAAGCGGTGCTGGGCGCCCAGCAGTTCGGGCTTGTCACCAGCAGCGCCGACATCGCGCGCGAAGCCAGACGGCTCCTGGAAAATTCCGCCATGGCGATGGCGGCGGGTGATGCGGCGGCGCGCGGCGCGGCCACCCAGTCCGGCGCGGTGGCGCGCACCGCGGCAGCGCTGGCGATGATGCTCGATGCGCGCGCCTGATTTCTGGCAAAGACGGGGCGCGGCGGCGGCGCTGCTGGCGCCGCTGGGCTGGCTGTATGGCGCCACTGTTGCGTTCAAGGCGCGCATCGCCAAAGGCTTCGACCCGGGATTGCCCGTGATCTGTGTCGGCAATCTCACCGCCGGCGGCAGCGGCAAGACTCCCATCGCCATCGCCCTTGCCGAGATGCTGCGCGCACGCGGTCACAAACCCTATTTCCTCACCCGCGGTTATGGTGGCAGCGAACGCGGCCCGGCTTTGGCTTCGCGCGGCCACAGCGCCGCGGTGATGGGCGATGAAGCCTTGCTGCTGGCGCGCACCGCCCCCACCATCGTGGCGCGCGACCGTGCCGCCGGGGCGTGGCTGGCGAAAGAAAAAGGCGCCACCGTCATCATCATGGATGACGGCCATCAGAATTTTTCTGTCGCCAAGAACCTGTCGCTGGTCGTGGTGGATGCGGAAACCGGTTTCGGCAACGGCTATCAGATTCCGGCGGGCCCGTTGCGCGAGCCGGTGGCGCAGGGCCTGGCCCGCGCCGATGCCGTCATTCTGGTTGGCGACGGTGCGCCCGATCTGGGCAAATATAAAGGTCCGCTGCTGCGCGCCCGTCTGAAGGCCGATGGCGAAGCTTTTGCAGGCAAAGCGGTGTTCGCCTTTGCCGGCATCGGACGGCCCGAGAAATTCGCCGCCTCTTTGGAGGACAGCGATGCGATCGTTGTGGGAAGCTGCTTCTTCGCCGATCACCATCCCTATACCGATGATGAGATCACGGAACTGCGCGCCGTGGGGGGCGACGCCATGCTGGTCACCACCGAGAAGGATTTCGTGCGCCTGTCTACCGCCCAGCGCGAAGGCATCCGCATGCTGAAGGTCGCGGCCGTCTTTGATGACGCGCCCGCAATGGAGCGTTTGCTTGACAGCATCGCCCCCAGGGCCTAGCCCCAAGCCCATGACGGAATCCGATCTGCCCGCCACCCAGCCCTGGGGTCAGAAGCTGCGCTATGGCGCGGAGGCGGCCCTGTTTTTCGCCTTCATGGGCATGTTCCGCATGCTGGGACCGGAAACTGCTTCCGGGCTGGGCGGCTGGATCGGGCGCAACATTTTTTCGCTGCTGCCGCCCGACCGGATAGCGCGCGCCAACCTGGCCGCCGCCTTTCCGGAAATGACCGCCGACGAACGCAACCGCATCCGCCGCAGCATGTGGGACAATCTGGGCCGGGTGGTGGGTGAGTATCCCCACCTGGCGCGCTTCTCGCCCAAGGGCGATGACCCGCGCATCACCTACAGCCTGCCGCCTGGCATGAGCCTGGACGCGCTGAAGCAGAAGCCGGTGATTTTCCTGTCGGCGCACCTGGGCAATTGGGAAATGCTGCCGATCCTGGCCGGACAGCTGGGCTTTGACGGCGCCGCCGTGGTGCGCCCGCCCAACAATCCTTACGTCGCCGCCTGGGTGGCGCGCCAGCGCCGCATCAACGGCCCCGACACCATGATCGCCAAGCACAATGCGGCGCGCCCGATGCTGGCGCAGCTCAAGGCGGGCAAGATGCTGTGCATGCTGGTGGACCAGAAGCTGCGCGAAGGCATCGCCGTGCCCTTCTTCGGCCGCGACGCCCTGACCACGCCGGCGCCCGCCGCCCTGGCGCTGAAAATGGGTGCCCACATCATCATGGCCGCCAACCGCCGCGTCGGGGGCCCGCGCTTCCACGTCACGGTGCAACCGGAACTGGAATTCAACACCAGCGGCAATGAAGCCGAAGACGTGGCGCGCCTGACCGCCACCATCCAGGCCCGCATCGAAGAGATGGTGCGCGCCAATCCCGGCCAGTGGCTGTGGATTCATAATCGCTGGACGACACCGCGCGATATTGCCTTGCTGCAGGCTCGGGCAGAGGCAAAGTCATGAGCACACGCCAACGCCTCCTGGACCAGCTGTTTTTCGGCCGCGATCCGCTGAAGGATTTTCCCGCCGGAAGGCCCACCGACCTGCAGGGCTGGCATTCCCAGCACCCCTATCTGGCGCGCGCCATCAATGAAGCCAAACCCGGCATCGTGGTGGAAGTCGGTGTGTGGAAAGGCGCCTCGGTCGTGACCTTGGCCAAAGAAATCCAGCGCCTGAAGCTGGACGCGGTGGTGATCGCCATCGACACCTGGCTGGGCTCGTCCGAGCATTACCTGTGGGAGAAGTTCATCCCCGACTTGGATTTCGAGTTCGGCTATCCGCGCCTCTATCACAAGTTCGCCGCCAACATCGTCAATGAAGGTCTGCAGGATTTCGTGGTGCCGCTGCCGCTGGACTCCATCAATGCGTTCCAGCTGCTGAAGGAAAAGGCCATCCGTCCCGATGTGCTGCACATCGATGCCGGGCACGACTATCACTCGGTGATGGCTGACCTCAAGGCCTGGTGGCCGCAACTGAAGGATGGCGGCGTGCTGGTGGGCGACGATTATTTTTCCAAGCCCATCATCGGCCAGGGCAAGTGGCCGGAAGTGCGCCAGGCGTTCGACGAATTCTTTGCCGCCAATGCCCATACGGTGTTCGAGAACACCGACGGCAAGTGCTACGTGGGCAAGCCCGGCTGAGCCGCCTCACCCTTCGACAGGCTCAGGGTGAGGAATTCCTCATGCTGAGCCTGTCGAAGCATGAGGGCCGCTCACAGCGGGTCCGGCTTGGGCTTGCGCGTCGACAGCGACGGGTCCAGCCGCACCTGAAACCAGTTCATCGCCCAGTGCAGATGCGGACCAGTGGCGCGGCCGGTGGCGCCGATCAGCCCGATGCGCTGGCCGCGCTTGACCGCCTCGCCCACCTTCACCAGCCGCTTGCTCTGGTGCAGGTAGGACGTGGATACGCCCTGGCCATGATCGATCAGGGTGAAGCCGCCATTCAGATAATAGTCATCGGTGATGCTGACCACGCCATCGGCGGGCGCATGGATCGGCGTGCCGGTGGGCGCGGCCATGTCCACGCCGTAATGCGGCGACATGGGCGTGCCATTGTCTATGCGCTGGCTGCCGAAGATGCCGCTTTCGATCCCCGGCGCCGGCCAGTCGAAGCCGGACAGGAAATCGCTGCCGCCGCTGTCGGTCAGCCGCGCCAGGTATATCAACTCCGCCTCATGGGCGATGCGCTCGGTCACTTCCGGCGGCGGCGTCACGGTCTTTTGCGGCAGGCCGTTGACGTGCTGGATATCGTAGGTGCGCACCGTGGGTGTGAAGCTGCGGCTGTCGCCGCCGCCTTCGGGATAGCGCACCGTCACCAGCACCGGCTTGGTCTGGTCGGGGCCAAAGCCGAAAGCAAAGCGTCCATCGGCAGTGACGCGCAGGGGCCGTCCATCCAGCGCCACCACCGAGCCGGGCGGCGCGCTGCCCAGGGCCAGGCTGCCTTGCTGCATCGCGCCGGTAATGGAAAAACGGACGGGCTTTTCCGGCGCCGCCAAAGCAGGCAAGGAAACAAGACAGGCGCCGACAAAAAACCGGCGCCGCATCATTTGGGAGCGAGGCCCTTTTCTTGCGCCCGCGCCGTGGCGATGTCGGGGCTGGCATAGGCTTCCTGCAGGTCCACGCTCCAATAGCGCAGCGCATCCAGCGGAATGTGCGTGCCCGTCACGGCGCAGGCGACATAGCCGCCCGGCGTGACGATCTCATATTCGCCGTCGAGATAGTGAAGCCTGGCCTCACCCTGGTCGCGTTCCATGACGTTCATGGGCTTATTGTACCCAATGGCATGTCAGAAAAGCGAGCCCTGATCGACGGGCTTTTTCCCCTTCGCCCGGACGGGTCCGCCCTCCGCCACCGCCGGCTTGTCGCCATCGGCAAAGGTCAGGGTCAGCGCCTCGCCCGGTTTCACGGCGGCGGCTCTGCGGCGCACCTTGCCGTCTTCACCCCGCACCAGCGCGAAACCCCGCTCCAGCACCGACTTGTGCGACACGCTGTCCAGCACCCGCGTCAGCCCGTCCAGATGTTGCCTTACCTGCGCGTAACGCCTGCGTTGCGCAAACTCAGCTCTGCCCGTCAGCGCCGCTAGCCTCTCTTTGCTGGCCTTGATTCGATTTTGCAACATGCGGAAATTCAACTTCGCGCCCGCCTTGCTGGACCGAACCTCATGAATTTGAAGGTTGCGGCGCAAGGCATGAGAAAGTTTGTCGCTGGCCACATCCAACCGCTGGCGCGGCCCCGCGAACAGGCTTTCCGCCTTGGGCAGCACCCGCGCCAACTGCGCCAGGTGCCGTTGGCGATTCTTCAGGCCCTTGCTGAAACAGGTCAGCATGCGGCGCTCGAAATCCATGGTCTGCGCCAGAAGCTCGGTGCGCACCGGCACCGCCAGTTCGGCGGCAGCGGTCGGTGTGGGGGCGCGCATGTCAGAAACGAAATCAATCAGCGTGGTGTCAGTCTCATGCCCCACCGCCGAGATCAGAGGGATCACGCTGGCCGCCGCGGCGCGCACCACCGCCTCATCGTTGAAGGCCATCAGGTCTTCCACCGACCCACCACCGCGCGCCACGATGATCAGGTCGGGCCGGGGCACGAACGAATTGAAGCCGGTGATGGCGGCGGCGACTTCGGCGGCGGCCTTCTCGCCCTGCACCGCCACCGGCCACAGCAGCACCCGACGGGGAAAGCGCGCTTCCAGCCGGTGCATGATGTCGCGGATCACCGCGCCGGTGGGCGAGGTGATCACCCCGATCACGTCGGGCAAAAACGGCAGCTTCTTCTTGCGGGAGGCATCGAACAGGCCTTCGGCGGCCAGCTTCTTGCGCCGCTCCTCCAGCATCGCCATCAGCGCGCCCAGGCCCGCCAGCTCCACCTGCTCGACAATGATCTGGTAGCGCGACGAGCCGGCATAGGTGGACAGCTTGCCGGTGCAGATCACTTCCATGCCCGCTTCGGGCCGGATGCGCAGGCGCGAGGTGACCCCACGCCAGATCACCGCATTGAGCACCGCCTTGTCGTCCTTCAGGTCGAAATAAACATGGCCGGAGGAATGGAATTTCAGGCCAGAAATCTCGCCCCGCACCCGGACCATGGCGAACTGGTCTTCCACCGTCCGCTTCAGGGCGGCGGACAATTCTGTTACCGAAAATTCGGGCAGGTTGGAAACTGGTGTGTCGGGCATGGTCCCATGAATACAGGGTTTGGGACGAATTTGGGCGAGGCGGACGTGAAACTTCTTCTGGTGGGATCGGGCGGCCGGGAACATGCGCTGGCCAAGGCCCTGGCGGCCAGCCCTCTAACCTCCAAGCTTTATTGCGCCCCCGGCAATGCCGGAATTGCCGAGGTTGCGGAATGCGTGCCGATTCCGGCCACGGATTTCATCGCCCTGGTCAGCTTTGCGCGCCAGATAGGCATTGAATTTGCCGTGATCGGGGCCGACGCCCAACTGGTCGGCGGGTTGTGGGATGCCTTCGAAGCGGCCGGTATCCGGGCCCTGGGCCCGTCCAAAGCTGCCGCCGTGCTGGAAGGCTCCAAGGGCTTTGTCAAAGAGCTTTGCGATCGTGTGGGCATTCCCACCGCCGCCTATCAGCGCTTCACCGCGCCGGATGCCGCCAAGGCCTTCGCTGACGGTCTGGGTTATCCGGTGGTGATCAAGGCCGACGGGCTCGCCGCCGGCAAAGGCGTGATCATCGCCGCCGACAAAAGCGAAAGCCACAAGGCGATCGACTTCATGTTCGAAGGCGGCTTCGGAGAAAGCGGCCACGCCATCGTGATCGAGGAATTCATGGAGGGCGAGGAAGCCAGCTTCTTTGCCCTCAGCGACGGCACCAATGTCATTCCGCTGGCGGGCGCCCAGGATCACAAGCGCGTCGGCGATGGCGACACCGGTCCCAACACCGGCGGCATGGGCGCCTATTCGCCCGCACCGGTGCTGACACCGGCGCTGGAACAGGTGGCGATGGAGCAGTTCATCAAGCCCACCGTCGCGGCCATGAAGGCCAGGGGCATGCCCTATCTGGGCGTGCTGTATCTGGGACTGATGATCACGAAGAGCGGCCCCAAGCTGGTGGAATACAATGCCCGCTTCGGCGATCCGGAATGCCAGGTGCTGATGCCGCGGCTGAAAAGCGACCTGCTGACCGCGCTGGTGGCGGCGCGCGATGGCAAGCTGACACCGCTGGAATGGCGCGATGAAGTGGCGCTGACGGTGGTGATGGCCTCCAGGGGCTATCCCGGTTCGTACGAAAAGGGACACGTCATCACCGGGCTGGACGACGCCGCCAAGCTGCCGGGCATCACGATCTTTCATGCCGGAACCGAACGGCGCGGCAGCGATATCGTGGCGGTCGGTGGCCGGGTGTTAAATGTCACGGCCCTGGGCAAGGATGTCGCCGAAGCGCAAAAACGCGCCTATGACGCGGTCAAGCTTATCCATTGGAACGGCGCGTTCTGCCGCAGTGACATCGGCTGGCGCGCATTGAATCGTTGACAGACCGCCACCGAAAAGGCACCCAACTGTCATGCTTTTGTGGGCGGGCTTTCTATCCATCCTGATCGGGTGCGCGGCGCTGTTGATCGACCGCGCCCTGGCGCATTTCATCTATGACCATATCAGCGCCCGCACCCACAAGGCGCTGGACGGCATCACCCATTACGCCAAGGCCGGCCACTGGCTGGCGGCGGCCATCCTGGCCCTGATCGTGGCGGCCGGCATGCGCCACTTCAATGTGCTGGCCGATGATGTCACCCAGCTGATCAACTATTCGCTGGCCTTCATCGCCAGCCTGACATTGGGCAGCGGTTTTCTGCATGTCATCAAGCTGGTGCTGGGCCGCCGGCGCCCGCGCGACGACATGGAGATGGGGCTCTATGGCTTCATGCCGCTGGCCTTCAATCCCGACTATAACAGCTTCCCGTCCGGCCACGCTTTGACCATCTGCTGCGTGGCGGTGATCTTCACCTGCGTGTGGCCGATGGCCTGGCCGATCTGGTTCGGCGTCGCCGCATTGCTGGCCGTGACGCGCGCGCTGCTGACGGCGCACTTCCTCAGCGATGTCCTGATCGGCGCCGGCATCGGACTGATCGCGGCGCGTGAAGTGTTGCAGCTGGGCTTTCCCGGTTTCTCGCCGGTCTGGTTCTAAGCGCGTCGCGCTCTAAAGAACGCTTTCAATATCTCGCCGGCTTCCAGCGCATGCGGCTCGGTCTGCATCACCACGGGACGATGATGGCAGGTGGGCTGCTCGAAGAAGCGCGGCCCATGCAGCACCGCCCCACCCTTGGGATCGCAGGCCGCGAACACCAGCCGCCCGATGCGCGCCATCGCCATCGCCCCGGCGCACATGGCGCAGGGCTCCAGGCTGACATACAGCGTCGATCCGGTCAGCCGCTCATTGCCGAGCGCCGCAGCGCCCGCGCGCATCACCAGCATCTCGGCATGGGCGGTGGGGTCCTTCAGTTCCAGGATGCGGTTGCCGTCGCGCGCCAGTAGCGCGCCATCGGCGCCCAGCAGCACCGCGCCCACCGGCACTTCGCCCCGCAAAGCGGCCGATTTCGCTTCTTCCAGCGCCAGTGCTATGGCTTGCCCATCATCCATGGTCCGGAGTTAGCATTGGCCGCCCCCCAAAAGCCAGTCGGCGATCGCATAGCAAAAGTCATTGCCCGGGCCGGGATCTGTTCGCGCCGGGACGCTGAAAAGCTGATCCTGGAGGGCCGGGTCAAGCTGGACGGCGTGGTGGTGAAATCGCCCGCCGTCAACGTGACGCCCAACAATGTGGTGCAGGTGGACGAGAAACCGCTGGCCGAGCCGGAAGGCGCGCGCATGTGGCGCTATCACAAGCCGTCCGGCCTGGTCACCACCCACAAGGACGAAAAGGGCCGGCCCACTGTCTTCGCCAACCTGCCCAAGAATTTGGGCCGTGTCGTGTCGGTCGGACGGCTGGACTTCAACTCCGAAGGCCTGCTGCTTCTCACCAATGACGGCGAGATCGCGCGCCGCATGGAAGTCCCCTCCTCGGGCTGGACCCGCATCTACCGCGCCCGGCTGTTCGGCAAGATCAACCAGGCCGAACTGGATCACCTGGCCTCTGGGACAACCATTGCCGGGGTCAAATACGGTCCCATTGTCGCCGATATCGAGCGATCCAAGGGCATGTACATCTGGGCCACCGTCTCGCTGAAGGAGGGCAAGAACCGCGAGGTCAAGCGGGTGATGGAAAGCCTGGGTCTGCGGGTCGCCCGGCTGATCCGCACCGCCTACGGCCCTTTCCAGCTGGGCCAGCTTGCCGAGGGCCAACTCGAAGAGATTCCGGCCCGGTTGTGGCGGGAAAAGCTGGGAATTGGCCGGAAAAAACGCACTGACCATGACGATTAAAAGCTGGTAGAAGCCCCGCAACAGCAGCGGAGATACCGGCCATGGGCAGCATGAAAGACAAGCGCAAGAACCAGCTTGCCCCGCCCTATGCCGCCGAGACCAAGGACGTGCGCTTCGCCGGAACC
>Ga0118677_10002138_pt1 | contig 28788 bp, 15 predicted proteins | sample AliMusrvi5mmetaG_FD_86154 | JGI IMG/M metagenome (GOLD analysis project Ga0118677, IMG submission 86154) | reverse complement strand
GCCGAGCGCAGCGAGTCCCACCATCTGGGATTCGTGGTGATTTTGGTGGGACTCGCTGCGCTCGGCCCACCCTACGGCGTTTTCCCCAACAGAAACTAATTATCCTTTATTGGGAAACACCCTGCAACCGCCACGGGTCTTGGAAACAGACCGAGAAATGTATATTATTCGGTCTTCTTATTGTGGCAATCACTTGCCAACACGCCCTGTTGGCGAGCCGCCTTTCTTGACGTTGATAACTTCGCCGGTGGTGTCGTTGTAGGCCGCGAATTCAGCAATGTTGGGATTACCGCTGGTGGTCGCCAGGATTAGGAGCCGCGCCTTGGACGTGGTCCGACTGACGATCGGCGCCACGAAATCGGCGCCGAGGGTTCTGCCGTTGAAGCAGCCGACCCATTTTGATTCCTTGTCGTCCCAGCACTGGATGATATAGCGGACGACGGAGGAGCCGGAAGCCTCTTTGATCTTGAACTCGTTGATTGTGACCGGCTTGCCGAAATCGAGTTCGATCCACTGGCTGCCCGCTGCATCGGTCGAGCCGCCCGCGCTTTGCTTGGCCTCCAACTTGGGCGTGCTGCACGCCGCGCTCAGGTCTTTGAGCACGCAAGCCACGAAAGAGGACCACTTGTCCTTCTCGGGGTCTGCCACCCGCATAAGAACATCTCCTTTGGAAAGATAGAAACGGCAATTGGTCCAGGCCGCTTCATTGTGGTCCGTCGTGTTGAAGATTTCACACTTGCTCAATCCCCGGGGAGGACGCTTGGCCTTCCCGTTCAGGACGCAGTTTTCCATGCGGATATCGTGGCTGGGGTTCCCGTCGGAGGCATAGCAGCAAATCAGAAAGCCAGGCCCGTCGGTGTCGTGGAAGAGGCAGTTCCGCATGGTCATGTGGTCGCAGTTGCCCTCGAAATCAAACGCCTCGCCATCGCCGCTGCCCCTGCCGACGTCGATGAAGCCCCATTCGCTCTCTTCAAAGACCCAATCCTTGCAGCGGAAGAACATCGCCCCGGCCACGCCGTTGAATGCCTTGTTATTGCGGCCAACATCGTGGGTCACGCAGCGGCGCATGGCCCCGCCATCCACCCCGCGCATTCCCTGTTGCCACTGATGGCCCTCCTCGAAAAGGCAGTCTTCCATGACGAAGTTGGCGAAATTGTAGATAAAGGATGCACCTGAGTTGAAGTTGTCCGGACTGTTCGTCCAAATGCCGGAGGCCAGCCTGCGGAAGACGCAGTTCTTGAACGTGACGTCTTGGAGCACGATCTTGTTCTTGGTCTCAAAGGAGAAGAAGCAGACACCCAGGCCGATCTTTTTCTTCGGATAGTTTTCGTAATGCCCGTAGAGCAGCGAGTCGCGGAAATAGCAGTCTTCGATCCAGATGAATTTCTTGGTGGGACATCCGACGGAGTATTCCCCGTAGATGCCCGTCATGCAGTTGGCGAATTCGATGCCCACGATCTTGAAGCCTGCCTGATCGGCGAGACGGATGCCGGAGAAATCTTTCTTGTAGTCCTGCCGGTCGATGAGCGGTTTCTTGCCCTCGCCATAGGAGCTGATGGTGATGGGGCTCTCGGGGGTGCCGCTTCCCTTGGGATGAAGCTCTTCGTTCCAGGTGTCGCCGCACTTCAAAAGGATGCGGTCCCCGGCGACGTAGTTGATGGTCGAGGCTCGCGCAAACGTCTTCCACGGTCCGGCGGCACCCTCAGGTTTGGCGGCCTGTCCGTTGGAACTATCGTCCCCTGTCGATTGGCTTACATAATAAGTCGCCGACTTGGCCGGCGTCGCGGCAAAGACCAGAATGGCCGCTGCCACTGCGGAAACGACGAAAAACTTCCCCAAAACTTCTGCTGCCTTCATGCTGCTCTTCTCCTGTTTATTTCTTTTGTATAACGGCTAAAACCAGTGGGAGGCCAGTCGCGGGGCTGCAAGCAGCCCCGCGATCCTGGCGAATATCCCCATCTTAACTTCTTGCACGACTTATCGCCGCGCAAATCAACCGCGCGAGACTATTTGCTCGCATCGCCACCGAGCTGTGCGACGCGGAACCCGTAGTGGGGCCACTTGGCGCTCAGCACGTCGTAACGAGTAAACGAACGCATGTAGTTGTCGTTGTCGTTGATGTAGTACGACCCGCCACGCAGACCAACCTTGCCGTCGGCCTGGTGGTCGTTGTACTCCCAGGCGTTGCCGCCCTGGTCGAAGGTGCCGTACGGACTGGGGGAATTCTTGTAGTTTCCGCCATCGGTGGGCGCATTCGAGTTGAGATTGGCTTCTGGAGCGGTATCGCTCTTCACGGGGAATTGCCAGTAGCCAGCGCCGCCCTGCTTGCTCGCATCGTAGTAGGCTGCCTTGTACCACTCGTCCTCGCTGGTCATGACCCACTTGGCGGTAGCTCCCTTGGCCAAGGCGGCATGATCGGGCACCTTCACCCCATCGGCACCGATCTCATAAGTGCCTTTTTCCGTGTCGCCCTTGCCCTGGCCATTGCTGAGCCAGTTGACAAAACGGATGCAGCTCTCCCACGTCACGTAACCGACAGGCTTCTTGCCCATGCCCTCGCGGACGGTGTACTTGTAGCTGCCGGAATCGCCGCTCCGCGTGATCCCGCCCCAGTTCTCCGGCCCGCCGTCCATGCGGCCGTCATACAGGTCGTGGGAGTCGGTCGCGGCGACGGCATTCAGGAACTCGCAGTACTGCTCGTTGTTAACTTCAAACTTGCCGATCTTGTACGTGTAGGCGACGGCGCCGAAGTTCGTCGTGTCGGCTGCATTGCCGGGGTTGCCCACGGTCACGGTTTCGGGCACGGCGGCTTGGGCGAGACTCGCGGTAGCCACGTAGAGGACGGCCACCAACAGTAAGGATGTCAGATTCTTCAAAGTCATTTGTTTTTCTCTCTTAATGATAAAGGTTGCAAAAATTTGTGACAAGAGACTGGTCACGTCAGTTCGCGACAATGGACTGGTCACGTCAGTTGTGTTTTGTGAAGAAACATAGAGAAATTGAACGGCCTCTCGGTTACGGTGGACCGCGTGGAGGCAGAAAGCGGAGTCCACCCTCCTTCAGAAATGGCGGTCTCCAAGGATAACGGTTCATGGTGTGGCCCCCTCGTTGTTTTTGGCAACGATCCCGACTTGGCTGTCAAGCTGGATTATCACGATCGAGCTCATCTTCTGAGTTGCTCCAATGCGTTCGTCGCTGAAATCGAATTCTTAGGGAGGCGGGGCGTCACGGATGCTCTGCGCGTCGGCAAACCATCGCAACGAGTCAAACAGGTGGGATTGTCGGTGGGATCTTTAAGTGGCCGATGGACCCGTCGTTGCGGCGTCCATCGCGTTCTTTTGCGGCCGTCAGGTTGGAATTCAGCCAATCCAGTCTCCCAGTGTCGCATACCATCGCAATAAAGTCAAATGATTTGCGCGAAATTCCAGAGAACTGAACACACAAGGGGGGTAGATCCATGGTTTAGAGCAACGCTTTCCCGCGAAAACCGTGCTCTCGATCCGAAAATGAACCTGACACTGGACTTTGCAGTTCTCTAGGATAGCAATCAATACCTAACCCGGATTGTTCAGAAACTGTAGCTTGCAGTTATGCATAAAGAAACAACCACCCGCCAGAATATCGAGTAGGTCAGGCTTTCCAGCCTGACGTTGACCGGTTCACCGTCAGGCTGGAAAGCCTGACCTACAGCAGTTTTGACATCTTGGCGGGTGGTTGTGAAGAAAACCGCTAGAAACTTTTTTGCTTGACATCACAAAGCAGGCAATCCATAATGCTCATACCATGCAAATTGTAAGACCGCGTACGATCGTGCCTGCCAGACTTTCTTCATGGGGCACGTGCCTCGTCATGGCCCTATTGCTCGCCGCTTTTCCGACCACTTCGCGGGGACAGCGTCGCGGAGAGACCACTTCCCAGAGTGAAAAGGCAATTCAACGCGGGCTGGAATGGCTGGCCAAGAACCAGGGACCTGAGGGTAACTGGGGTTCCAATCACCTGGGGCTGGTGAGCCTCGGCGCGCTGGCATTCCTCTCTGACGGGCACACCCCGGGCCACGGCAAGTATGGCCCGGTCGTGCAGAAAGCCCTGAACTACGTCGTGACCAAGGCCAAGCCTTCCGGCCTCTTGAACATCTCGAACCAGGATATGTACAACCACGGGCTGTCGACGTTTGTTTTAGGCCAGGCCTACGGCATGACGGACGACAAGCGGATCGGGCCGACTTTGGAGCGCGCCTTGAAGGTTATCATCCAGTGCCAAGGCCCCGGTGGCGGTTGGAGTTACGCGGCTGCGCCAGCCGACGGCGATCTCAGCCTGTCGGTGATGCAAGCCAAGGCCCTGCGAAGTGCCGTCGATAGCGGTTTCGACATTCCACCCACGGTCATCGAAAAGGCCATTCGCCACGTGCGAGGACTTTATCGGCCCGACGGATGCGCAGCGAATGCCTCAGAGGAGGAGCAGAAGAAGTTTCCGGGCTGGTTTACCTACGGTGGCGGCGGGAAAACGGTTGCCATGGCGGCGGCCGGCGCCGTGTGCATGCAGGAATTTGCCCAGTATGATGATTGGCGGATCGCCAAGAGTCTCGACCAGGTTGAGGCGGCCTTGCGCGAGGTCGTGGCCAAGCCAAGTATTGCCACGCCCTTCGACGCTTATACGCTGTACTATGTGGCCCAAGCCCTCTACCAAGCGGGTGGTGAACGATGGAAACGGTGCTATCCCTTGCTCCGTGACCGAGTGATCATCGCTCAAACCCGTGACGGAGCCTGGGGCGATGATGGTCAAGGGCGGTTTTGGCTGACCTCGGTTTCCTGCTTTGTGCTGGCGATCCCCAACCGGTATCTTCCGATCCTCCAGGAAGGCAAAGCGAATAGCCTAATAAAGCGTTCCGAGAAAAATTAAAAAGAAAGAGTTGCGTTCGGTTAGATAAGATGGTAGGATGGGGTGGAGTGTTCGTTGCGAACCCTGATTCCCCCCCTCTGCGGTCAGGGGGCTTTGGAATAGGAAAGACGCCTCCCGCCTGCTACATCCCGCCTCCCCGCCTGATACATCCCGCCCCTTGACCCTAGACCCTGGGCCTTACCCTTGCCTACCTTCCTTTATCCGTTGCTTGCCGGTGTCGCCGCGGCTGCTGCTGCGGTCCCGGTGATCGTGCATTTGCTCAATCGTCGTCGCTTCCGCGTGGTGCAGTGGGCGGCCATGGATTTTTTGCGTGAGGCAGTTTCGCGCAGTCGGCGGATCCTTGAGCTTCGCGACCTGCTGCTCTTGCTGCTTCGCGTGCTTTGCCTGCTGGCCTTTGCGTTTGCCATCGGGCGGCCCTATTGGAATCGCTCGACCCAGGAGGCTGTCGATCCGAATCAACCCGTTCATGCGGTCGTACTGGTCGACAATAGTCTGAGCATGAGCTACCAGAAGTTCGATGGCATTTTGTTGGACGAAGCCAAGGCCAAGGCTCGAGAGTTGATCGAGGGCCTGCCTCGCGGCAGCGTGATCTCGGTCATTCCGACGTGTGGCTCGGTGGGAGGCGTCAGTTCGGAAGTCTATTCCCGGCCGGAGGATGCCTTGGAGGCGTTGACGGCGATCAAACCGATGGACCGTGCCGCGCGTCCTGGCCCTGTGATTAGTCTGGCGATGGAGGCTTGCAACCGGACGACGAGCGTCTCCGCCCGGAGAATCTTTCTCGTCACGGACCAGCAGGTGGCCGGCTGGTCGGCCGATGCCGAAAGCGAAAACTTGAAGCAATTACCCTGCCCGATGCAGGTCGTGCAGGTTTCCGCGGGTGATATCGAGAATGCCTGGGTGGCCGAGGTGCAACTCCGCGATGGCGTGGCGGATGCCGAGGCGCCAGCCGTGTTTGTCGCCAAGATCGGCTATCAAGGGCCTGCCCGCCGCACTAACGTGCAGGCCACGCTGAAGATTGATGGTACGACGGTTTCCTCGCAAGCGGTTGACCTTGAGCCGGGCCAGATAAAAGAGGTGGAGTTTGCGGAGTACCATTTCCCTGCGCCCGCCGAGAAGGGAAAAACCAGCTATTCGACGGTCGAGGTTTCGATTCCGCACGACCGTTTGCCGGGCGACGATCAGCGTTCGCTGGTCGTGCCGGTCACGGCTGCACTGCCGGTAGTCTTCGTGGATGCCCTGGGCGCGGAGGAGAAGCCGGAGGACGGGCAGTATGGCGACACCTGGTGGTTGCGGCGTCTGCTGGCCCCGCACACGGACCGATCGGGATCGGACCAACCGTTGATCCAGGTCCGGCAACTGAAGATGGATCAACTGAGTCGTGAGTCACTTGCCGATGCGCGACTCGTGGTCATTGCCGGCGTGCCGACGCCTTCGCCGGCCGCGGTGCCCGTGTTGATGGAATATGTCGAGCAGGGCGGTAACGTGATTTTTGCCGGCGGTGGCGGTTTCGATCCGGAGGCGTGGAGCAAACTCGCCTGGAAAGATGGTCAGGGAATTCTGCCCGCACCCCTGGAACGGGAATGTGTCGGCGCTTTGCGTGAAGATGTGGCCAGCCAGGCAATTCCTTTTGTCATGAAATTTGAGACTCTCGCGCATCAGTACTTTTGGCCGGAGGGAGAGAGCGAAGAGGATATGCGCGGCCGGTTCGGACCGCCAACCCTGTTTTTCAAGGCGATGGTTCCGCGCTGCGACGATACCGCGCAAACCCAGTCCGCTCAAGCGGCGGGGAACTATTTCGGCGATCAGCGCAAACGTCTGGCCGAGATTGATGGCCAATTGGCTAAATTGGATTCCGCCACTGGTTCTGCCGCTGGGCCGATGCAAGAGCGAGACAACTTGCTGAAAAAACGCGATGAAATTCAACCTTCGTGGCTCGCCTGGCGTAAAGGTTCGGTTCAGGAAGAAGGAGAACAGTTGTCGCTCGAGAAGCTCTCCGACCGCGCCAAACCAGTGGTCTTGGGCCGCTATACGAACGATGTCCCGATGCTTGTCCGGCGACAATGGGGCAAGGGCCAGGTACTGCTGCTCACCACCAGCCTTTCTCCCCAGTGGACGACCATGCCCGAGATGCAACAGTCTTGGTGGTTGATGGATCGGATTGTCCGCAGCCTCTTGACGGAGACCCTGCGGTCGTGGAATTTCAGTAGCGAAGAGGCGTTCGTTCTTCCCGTGGCGACCGGTGAGCGCTCCGCGCGATACTCAGTCACGGATCCTGACGGCCAATTGCAGATCCTCTCGGTCGACGCGCTGGGCGGCGATCGCTTTGGGATAAGCCTGGGAAATTGGACGCGGCGAGGCGTCTATCGAGTGACCGCCTTGCGGCCCAATGATTCGGGAGAAGGCGAGGGCACGCGACTTTGGGAGATTCCCATGGCGGTCAACGGACCGGCCGAGGAATCGATGCTGGCCGTTGACGGAGTAGGCAAGGCGAAGTCGGATCAACGCAGTTTTGCCGATGCCACGGCCCAGGCCTATTCCATCGCACCGGTGACCATGGCAGGCGTTGATTCTTGGAAGTGGCTGATCGGGCTGGCCATGGCGCTGCTCCTGGCGGAGTTGCTCCTGGCGGTAAAATACACCGCGCGTGTGGAGACTGCACGATGAGTCTGAAACAATACCTTTATGAACTCCTCGGGCGTTTGCTCCGTCTCGACCAGATGCAGAGCGTGTCGGATCTCAAGCTGGGTCTTGCCGCGCCCTGGGCTCATCATGCACCGCTCTGGCTTTTCACGGGCTGCTTGGGCCTGATCGCTTTGGTCGCATTTCTCTACTTGCGTTACCAACCCACGCGACGCGGCCGCGTACGATTCTTCCTGATGGCCTCCCGGGCCACGGTGCTCTGCCTGCTATTTCTGATTTTGGCCGAGCCGATCCTGATGCTCTCCATCAGCAGCCGCAAGCGGCCGATCTTATGGATGCTCTTCGATGGCACGGACAGCATGGCGATTGCCGACGATCTGCCGGCCGAGCAGCGCGAAGCAGCCGCTAAGGCGACCGGCCTCGCCGAAAGCAAGTCGTCGCCGGCCGATCCTGCCGCGCGGCAACGACCAACCCGCATGGACTACCTGCGTGCCTTGGTGCAGAAGAAAGACAACAACCTCCTGGAGCAGTTCGATAAGCAATTCCGCCTCCAGGCATTCGTTTTCGATTCTCCGCAAAGTGTGCGATCCCTTGAATTGACCCAAGGAAACCAACCCACGATCGATGGGAAACATGTCGCCGAGCAGTTGACGACCAACGGCAAGGTAACGGCTTTAGGCTCGGCGCTCATCGATCTGGCCCACCGCCAAAACAAGGCCAATGTCAGCGGACTGGTGGTTTTCAGCGATTTCAATCAGAACGCCGGGCCGCCCGCCGTGGCAGCAGCCAAACAACTGGGGATGGAAGTCTACACGGTCGGACTGGGGGCCACGCGGGCCGTCGATGCCTCCGCCGAGGTTACCGCCGAACCGTTCGTCCACAAGGACGAAAAGACGACAATCAACGTCGTTGTAAAACAGACTGGACTGGATGGCCAAACGGCCCATGTGCGTCTGTGGGCTGAACCGCTGGGTAGCGTCAGCAGCGCTGCCGGAGATCGTTCGCTGATCGCCGAGAAAAGCGTCCCGCTCAGCGCGGCCGCGCAGTCGGTTGAAATCTCCTATACTCCAACCCGTGCGGGCCGCTTCAATTTGGTGGCGGAAGTCGATCCCCTGCCGGGCGAAGCGGTCGAGGACAACAACCGTGCCAGCCGTGAAATCACCGTCCTGGAGGATTACCTGCGGATGATGTTCGTGGAGTACGAGCCGACCTGGGAGTGGCGTTTCATCAAGGAAGTCTTCTATCGCGACCGGTTGGTGGGCGTGAAGGGTTTCCGGACCTTCCTCTATTCGTCGGACGTTCAGGTGCGAAAGCAGAAAGAACTGTTCCTGCCGACCATCGCACCGACGCGGAACGAGTTTTTTGCCAACGATCTGATTTTCCTAGGCGATATGCCGGCCGCCCCGCCCACCTCGGCCCTGCCGAACCGTTTCTGCGAGATGCTCAAGGAGTTTGTCGGTGAAATGGGCGGCGGATTGGTGGTCCTCTGTGGTCCCCGCTTCGGCCCGCAACAATTGGCCGCCACGCCGCTGGCGGATATGTTGCCCGTCGTGGTCGATCCCGCAGCGCGGATCCGCGACCAGGAGCCGTTCGCCTTGCAGTTGACTCCCCGCGCGGCGGAATACCGGTTCATGCAATTGGGCGCCGGCGCTTCCCCCTTGGAATTGCAGCAAGCCTGGGGTAATCTCGGTTTGTTGCCCTGGTATCAACCGGTACTACACAAGCATCCGCAGGCCACGGTGCTAGCGGAACACCCCACGGCCACCTGTAGCGACGGTAAAGAGAAGCAGCCTCTGATCGCGATTCGCCGTTACGGCCGCGGCGAGGTTCTTTATCTCGGCTTCAATGAGACCTTCCGTTTGCGGCGGGACATTGGCGAAGAGTATTTCCGCCAGTTCTGGGGCCAAGTCATGGAACGCCTGGCGCTGAACCATGCCTTGGGTGAGGAGAAACGTTTCGTCGTCCGCACCGATCGGCGGCACTACCAGGTGGATGACCGGGTGACCCTCACGGTCGACGCCCGCACCGCCGATTATCAGCCGCTTTCGGAGAATGATGAAGTTCTGGCCGGACACAAGCTGAGTGGCCAATTGGTGTTGCCCGCGGATCGATCGCAAGCTGCCTCCGAACAGCCTTTGAGTTTGACCCAAGGGAAAGCTGGGCGGTTTGAAGCGCACTTCACGGCCTCGGTTCCCGGCGAGCATCGCGTACGCGTGATGGATCCCGTCACCGGCAAGCCAGTGGAGTGGACGTTCAGCGTGGTCAACACGCCTGTCGAGCGGCAGCGGCCGGTTCGCGATATTGCTTTGCAGGAGACTATGGCCGCGGAGACCCAGGGCCGCAGCGTCGCCCTGCAAGACGTCGAATCGCTGTTGGATTCGATTCACCCCGTCGCTAAATTGGAGACGAGCGTCGAGATTGTATCGTTGGTCAATACATGGCTTTGTCTAGTGTTGGTCGTTGGGCTCTTGCTGTGCGAATGGCTCACGCGGAAGTGGATTAATCTGCCATGAAGCAACTAAACTATTTGCGCAATCAACTCGTGTGCCTCCGCCGTTATCGGCAGTGGTTGCGTTCGGGCACCGCGATCAGTGCGGTGCTGATTGCGGTGATGATCGCCTTGGTAGCCATCTTTGCGCTGGACTGGTGCTTCCAGCGGAACGAGGATCTTTGGCAACGCCTTTTTCTTTTGACTGGTGGAGCGATTGCCGTCGGCTGGGCCATGCGCCGTTACGCGCTCCCCTGGCTGGGCAAGCGCGAGGACCATCTGGAAATGGCCCTCTTGGTGCAGCGACATGCCGGCATCGACAGCGACCTGGTTGCGGCCTTGCAGTTTGAATCGCCCGAAGCTCGCCAATGGGGTTCCTCGCAGTTGGAAACGGCTGTCATCGAGAAGGTCTCCACGCGGCAAAAGGGCATCAAGGTAATGGCTGCGCTGGAGAGCCAACCGCTGCTGAAACGACTGAAGATGTTGGCTGCCGTGGCGGCGGTGTGGGTCGCGGTGGGACTGCTCTTTCCGGACCACGTTTCCGTTTTCTTCAGCCGCCTCATGCTGGGATCACAACATTATCCCACGCATACCCATATCGCGGGGCTGACGATCAATGGCAAGAACATCGACCTCGCATCGCCGGAAACGGCGAGTGTCCGCGTGCCCTACGGCCGAGCGGTGAAGTTTGAGGTCAAGGCAACCGGCGTGCGACCGGCGGAAGGTCGCGCGGAAGTGTTTGGCGGCGGAAAGACCGCCGTCGTGAACCTGGTCCAACCGACCGGCGAGGCGAAAGATGAGGATTCGACTGTTTACCAAGGTCAGCACGCGCGGCTCATCCAGTCCGCACGATACCAGGTATTTGTCGGAGATGCCTTTACCGATTCGCTCCTGCTGGATGTCACGCAACCGCCAATCATCACGGTCGAACCTGAGGTCGTGCCGCCTCTCTACGCCCGCACGGAGGGAGAGGAATTCCAGGAAATACCTCGCGGCATGAGTCAATTCGCCGTGATCGAAGGGTCGGAAGTGCGACTCAAGGTCCATGCCGACCGTCCCGTGAAGTCGGTCGTGCTGACGGCCCAGGAGAAGCCTATCGTCTTGGTCCTCCAGAAGGAGGCGCCGAGCGACGGAGGGCAAACCTGGGCGCCTGAAACGGCAGGCACGCCGCTGGCCGCGGTCACGGAACCGCTGCGCTACACGATCCAGGTCGCGGATGCCGACGATCAACCCTTGGAGCAACCCCTGGAAGGCTTTATCCGCATCAAGCCTGACTTGCCCCCGCGGATCGTCGCCGTCACGAAGACGCCGTCCGTCCTTCCCGAGGCGAAACCAACGATTTATTTCGGCGCCACCGACGATCACGCCTTGAGTCGGATTTGGCTCACCTGTGAGGTCTTGCGCGAGGGCGCAGCGGCAGCGATTGGAGCTGCCCAGGAGGAAACCGAGGTCTACAAACTCGCCGACAAGGCCGTGCCACAGGCGAGACAGGAGGGGACTTACTCCCTCAACCTTGCCCCGCTGCATCTTACCCAAGGCGATACACTGCGAGTCACGCTGCATGCGACCGACTATCGCGGACAGCGAAAAGGAAAAACGACCAATGCGGAGCCGCTCGTGTTTCATGTAACCGATGAGCAGGGCGTTCTTACCAGCATGACGGAAGGCGATCAGAAAACACAGCGCGAGTTGGAGAGCGCTATCAAACATCTACTTGGCACGGGAGATTCGCCATGAAGACCATCTCGACTGCACTTGCCGCTTTGACAGTCCTGCTCGGATTGCATTCCCTGCTTTCGGCGCAGACGATGTCGGCCGATCGGCTGCGGCAACAGCAGCAGATCCAGCAGCGGGTTCGCGATGCCGTGCAGCAGATGGCCGCCGACGTGCTCGATACTCAACTTCAGCAGCTTCGCGAGAACCATCTCGAATCGCATCCCTGTTACGAAGAGATCAGTACGATGCGGGACAATCTCGATGAGTTGGTCAGTGAGAACATGGCCGAGGTCATCGAAATGCTTCAGGGAACCAACCTCGCCAACGATGCCGAGCGCGCCAAGGTCTTTCAGGCCGCCAGAAAAAAGACGGCGGAGATTGTCGATCGCTTGGGGGAGGAGCAGCGAGTGCTGATACGGCGGCTGAAGATTGGCGAAATAGCCCGCCAAGTGGCGCAGCTCATTCAGCAACAGTCCGCGGTCCTCAAGGACACCGAAGTCCTTTCGCAGCAGCCCGCCGACCAGCGACAGGAACTTAACCTGACCGCCTTGGAGGCCCAGAAATTCGTTGCCGTGAGCTTTGGCCAGTTACAGAAAAACCTCCGTGAAGTGGTCAAGCTGGGCGGAACCGCCGGTACCGAGGCCGCCGCGGCCATCCAACTCGTGGATAAAGAGCACCTCGACAAACAGCTTGTCGACGCGGTAGCCGGCCTGCACGATGGAAAATTTGACGCCGCAGCGGATACTCAGAAGGCAATTATCCGCGTGCTGCAAGCACTCCTGATGAAGATTCAGCATGCCCAACTACCCGATGACAACGCCGGTAAGTTTTCCGACAAAATCGATGCCTTGATCAAGGAAGCCGCCGAGATTCACGCGGAGGGCCTCAAAACGCCCCTCACTCCCGAAAAGGCCGATGAGTTGGCCAAAAAGCAGAATGATCTGGCAAACAAGATCGACCAACTCAGTAAAGCGGCTCCCGACATGCCTCAATCTCCGCCCATGAATCAGCCGCAGACGCCAACCCCGCCGGCGGATTCACCAAAAGCGCCTGAGAATCCTTCGCAGCCGACACCACCCCAGCAGCCGACACCACCCCAGCAGCCGACACCACCCCAGCCGCCGACGGATTCTCCCAAAGACGCCTTGGAGAAGGCCAAGGAAGACGCTCAAAAAGCGGCCGACAATTCCTTGCAGCAAAAGCCGACCCAGGCATCGGAAAACATGAAGAAGGCCATGGAGAACTTGAACAAGGCCAAAGACGCTGCCAAGAAATCCGGCGGCAAGGAAGGCAAGAAAGGCGGTGGCAAGGAAGGCAAAAAAGGTGGTGGCAAGGGCGGCAAGGGTAAGGGCGGCAAGGGCAAGGGCGGTAAAGGCAAGGGCGGCAAAGGGCCTCCGGGACCTCCGGGGCCTCCAGGACCGCCTGGGCCTCCTGGGCCTCCGGGGCCTCCAGGGCCTCCAGGACCACCGGGGCCTCCGGGTCCTCCGGGTCCTCCTGGGCCACCGGGACCGCCGGGACCACCAGGGCCACCTGGGCCTCCGAAACCACCGACTCAAGGGATGCCCAAGAAGTCCGGTAAGACGGGAGCGCAGGCCAAGATACCACCCAAAGTAGGTGATAATTTGCAGGATAAAGCAATTGCCGGCGCTCAGAAACTCGCCGAGGAACCCTGGTTCCTCAAGTTGCCGCCCGATATGCGCGAAGCGATCCGCAGTAATTCGCAACGGCCGCCACCGCCAGGCTACGACGAACGGATGCAGGAATACTTTCAAAACACGGACCGCTAGGAGCCTCGCGGGAATAACCTGAATGTATCGATCTAAATAACAACCACTCCACCCTTTCTAACCCTTAATTGAAGATCTCCATGACAAGCGAAAACAAGAACCCGACCCCTGATGACATGGCAGCCGTCGAGCGATGCAAGTCGGCTTACGAACGGATCCGCAAGGAACTCGGCGAAGTGATTGTCGGCCAGACCGACGTGATCGAGCAGGTGCTCATCGCCATCTTCTCGCGCGGACATGCCCTCTTGGAAGGCGTGCCAGGCTTGGCTAAGACGCTGCTGGTTAGCTCGCTGGCCGAGGCCACGCACTTGGCCTTCAAGCGCATCCAGTTCACCCCTGACCTCATGCCCAGCGACGTCACCGGCACGCAGATCATCCAGGAAGATCCGGAGACGCGGCGGCGGCAGTACCAGTTCCTTCGTGGGCCGCTGTTCACCAACATGCTCTTGGCCGACGAAATCAACCGCACACCGCCGAAGACCCAGGCCGCCATGCTCGAGGCGATGCAGGAGCGGCAGATCAGTTCCGGCGGGGAGATTCATCCGCTCCCCGAACCGTTCTTTGTCCTGGCCACGCAGAACCCGCTGGAACAGGAAGGCACCTATCCGCTTCCCGAGGCCCAGCTCGATCGTTTCCTTCTCTATATCAAGGTAGGCTATCCGGAGGCGGCCGAGGAATGGGAAATCGCGCGGCGGATTACCACCGGCAAGCAAGGCAAGATCACGCCTTCGCTCAGCGGCGCGGAGATTGTGGAGTTGCAGAAGCTCGTGCATCGCGTGCCGGTGAGCGACCAGGTGCTAGGCTATGCCTGGGCCTTGGTGCGCGCCACGCGGCCGGGAACTCCCGAAGCGGCCGATTTCGTCGATAAGTGGGTGGCCTGGGGATCTGGTCCCCGCGGTCTCTTGACGCTCATCACCTGCGCCAAGGCTCGGGCGATCCTTCATGGCCGCTACCATGCCACGGTGGGCGATGTGCAGTGGCTCATCAAGCCGGCCCTGCGGCACCGTATCGCTCCCAACTATGCGGCCCAGGCCAGCAACATGAGCAGCGACAAGCTGATCGATCTCCTTTTGGAAAAAATCCCCGCCGATCGCAAGTACGAACGGCCCGCCGTCTGAGGAGAAGAATTGAAAATTGCAAATTGAGAATTGCAAATTTCAAATTGGAAGTAGGTCAGGCTTTCCAGCCTGACAGAACAGACAAGTCAGGCTAGAAAGTCTGACCTACGTGATTTTCACCATTTATAATTTGCAATTTGCAATTTGAAATCCCGCCATGGCACGTTCCGTACTCTCCCGTTACCTCAACCCTGAAGTACTCAACCGTCTCGTGGGACGGCGGATCGATCCCCGTGGGCTTGTCTTGGGAAATCTGGCTGGGGCGCACAAGTCGCCCCAGTCGGGCTTTGCCGTCGAGTTCTCCGGACATCGCGAATATACCTGGGGCGACGACCCCAAACACATCGACTGGCGGCTCTTCTTCAACCGCGAGATGCTCTTCATCAAGCAGTATGAGATGGAGACGAACTACGTCTGCCATTTCATCCTCGACGCCAGCGCCTCGATGCGCTACGGCGAGGGACCGCAGCAGAAACTCGCCTATGCCTCTCAGATGATCGCCGCCCTGGGTCATGCCATCGTCTCCCAGGGCGACAAGGTTGCCCTGGCGGCCTTCGACGAAAAAGTCCGGGGTTATGTCTCGCCCGGCAATTCGATGGCCCAGATCATCCGTATGGCCGAGTTGCTCGACCGGCTGGATCCGGTCAACAAGACGCAGATGGCGAATTGCCTCAACGAACTTTGCGGGCGGACGCGGCGGCGCGAGATCGTGATGATCTTTAGCGACTTCTTCACCGATCTTCCCACGCTCGAATCGGCCTTGCAGCAAATGCGTTATCGGCTGCACGATGTGGTGCTTTTCCAGGTCATGCACCACGACGAACTGGCCTTTGAATTCGACCGCATGACAAAGTTCATCGGACTGGAGATTCCCGAGGAACTGATGGCCCACCCCGAGGCGATCCGCCGCAGCTATTTGCAGGTCATGGAGGCATTCAACGAGCGGTTGGAGGAGCTTTGTACGCGGAACCGTGTCGAGCGCGTGTTGGTCGACACGAGCAGCGACATGGCGGAAGTGCTCATTGACTACCTCAATCGACGCAGTCAGTTGAACCGAGGACGGTGAACGACATGTCGTTTCTTTCCCGAATCACACTTTTACGGTGGATCTCAAGGAGACGGCTTGTTTGGGCCGGTTTGGCTTTGGTTGGCCTCGGCCTCTTGGCGTTCTTGGTCATAACCGTAACCCTCCGCCTTCGTGAGAAGCCTATAGAAACGGTTGCCGATAACTCTGCCGAGAACCCAGACGAAAACCCTGCCAATAAGCCTGCCGACGAGTCAGGCGACAAGTCTACTGAAAAGCCAGCCGACAAACCCGCCGACAAACCTGCCGATAAGCCCGTCGATAAGCCAGCCGACAAACCCGCCGCTAAGCCCGCCGATAAGCCCGCCGATAAGCCCGCCGATAAGCCCGCCGATAAACCCGCCGATAAGCCAGCCGATAAACCCGCCGATAAGCCAGCCGACAAACCCGCCGATAAACCCGCCGATAAACCCACCGATAAGCCCACCGACAAGCCTCCCGCTAAGCCGCCTGAGAAGTCATCCGAAGTTCTGCCCGCCTTCGAGGTGGTGGTGCTTGAAACCCGCCGACCTGATAAGCCTCCGTTGGTGGCGGAATTTCAGTCGCTGCTCGTACCTGTGGCCGCGGGTACTCCTTTCAAGTTGACGCAGATCGAGGGCCAACAAGTCAAATTCCAGGGACTTGCCCGTATCCCGGGCTGGTCCCAGGATTCGCTCTTGCGATTTGAGAACCTCAACGGAGGCAATGCCCGGCGGATTCACGTCTGGGGCCAGAAGCAAGGCGTGACCTTTTGCATGTATCCGCAAACTAACTCCGTGGCCGCCTACCGCACGCTGGCGGAGCCGGGACAAACCCCCGTTGCCTATGGCGCATTGCTCGCCACCGACGACGGCTGCAACGCCCGCTTGCCGGGCGGTCCATGTCATCTGAGCTGCCACGACGGCGTGGTGGTCTTCAGCCGCGGCAATACTCAACTCCTACGCGTCCCCCTGGAGGGGCCGATCAAAGCAGTCTACCTCGAGTCGCTCGATGAATTGGAACTGCACGATCTGGCCTTGCTGCGCTCCGGGCCACCTCCGGTGGATTCCCCCACGGAACATCGCCTGATTTTCGACAGCGCACGGCCCGCCGATCTTCCCTGGAAAGAGAATCTGCCTGCCGGCACACGTTTGCTGCGGCGGGATGACGGCAGCGTGGAGCTTATGGCCGAGAAAGTGCCGAGCCTTGCTTTGGCGACGCTCCCCGTGACTGGCCCAGGTTTGTATTCGGTCACACTCCAAGTGGAAGATGCCACACCTGGCAGTGGCGTCGTCTTGTTGAATGCGGCGGGTCAGCCGGTCGATGGAGTTGACTATACCCGGGCACCCAATTCCAAGGTCGTGTTTGGCCCTTGCACCTTCGACGAGAGACGGCCAATGTCGTATGCCGGCTCGGGCCAGTGGTTGCGCCTGATTGTTGCCGGCGGGATGTCCCGCTGTTCGGTTAGCAGCGATGGCGTTCATTGGGGGGCAGTCTTTGATCCCATCACAAAAATTGGGGCGTGGCGCGACATCGGGCTTTGTTTGCGGCCTAACATCATCCCCGAAAAACCCAATGATCCCCCCAAGCCCGAGGATACGCCCCGTCGCATTCGACTTTGCCACTTGCAAATTCGCGAGTTGGACGGTCTCACCGGGTCCGTGTCGGTGGAATTGCGTCGCAAGGCGGCTGCCGCGGATCTGGATTTCAAGCTCACCGAGACGATCGAGGCCTGGACGACGCGCATCGCCGGCCTGGCTCCCGCGGGTTGCTCGCTTGACGAGTGGCGCACCGCGTGTGCGCTCCAGGTTCTGGCCGGCCCCGTGAATGTGGATACTGCCGCGGTTCTGCTCGATCGCGCCGTGACGGAACGATTGGCCAACCTGCCCACGCTACAGGCCCGCTTGCGCCTCCTGCAGGATGCGGCGCTGATCAATCGCAGCCGTCCCGAAGACGCCGCTCCGCTCCTGGAGCATTGGGAGCAATTGGGCCGTGCCTTGCTCCAGAACGGCACGGAGGCCGAGTTCCAGCAGTATCAGAAAACCCGCATGGAGACTTCGGGTATCGGCGGTGGGGCGATGTCGGCGTCCTTGACCAACGAAGCACTGCTTCTGTTCTACGCCGACCATCGTTGGGAGGAATTGCTGCGTTTCAAGAAGCGGCTGAGTTCCTACCCATCGCCCCAGGTCGATCCGAAGTTGTTCGATTGGATGTCCCAGCGGACGGCGGGACGCGCGACCTTTACGGCCGATTTTCGTCAGTCGCTGACCTTGCCCGTGAGCCGGGCGGCAGCGGGCATATTTCAGAACTTGCAGTCGGCGCTGAAAGACAATCAATTCCAGGAAGCGGCACGACTCCTGACAACCAGCTACACCCTCCGCGACGATGGTCTGATTGCAACGCCCATGGACGAACAGCTTTTTGTATCCTATCGCGGGATGCAACTGATTCTGTTGCATCGTCGCAGGCTTGCCGAGGCGATGCGCGGCCGGCTGGACGCGGCCGCGCAGCTCAAGGTCGAGCAGGTGCTTTCGCAAGGCGATCCGGCGGCGGTCGAATCGCTGACCGTTGAATACTATGGTACGACCGCGCACGCCTCCGCTTGCCAGTGGCTGGGCGACCGCGCGCTGGCAGGGTCGGATTTTAGCCGGGCACTTTCCTGGTTCGAGGAGGGCTGTATCGCGGCCGCTGTCGAGCAGCAGTCCGATCTGGCAGCCCGCGTCCGCTTGGCCTCGGCCATGCTCGGCTACCTGCGGGGCGAGCCGCCCACGCAGCCCGTGACATTCGACGGCATCAAGGTCTCCACGGAGCAGTTTGAACGCCGCATCCGCGAGTCCGTGGCAAAACAGCAGACCAAAGTGGAAACGGCATCGCTTGCGGATCCCTTTCCGGTCCTCTCGGATCCACAACCCGTGCAGTTCCATTTTGTGCCTTTTGGCGAGTTCAACGGAGGCGGAGCAATAGGACAACTCACGGCAGCCGCCAGCGACAACATCATCATTACGACCAATCGCAAGCGGGCCGCCTCCCTCGACCCGGCCACGGGAAAGACACGCTGGAATTGGGATCTGGGCAATTCTCTCTTGCCCAACCCAATCTATCCCCTCATCGCGGGTCAAAGAATCTTCCTCCGCTCGATGATTGCCCCGGGCCGGTACGGGATCGTTTGTCTGGACAAGAAGACCGGTCGCGGAATATGGCGGCGCGATTGCGGAGACGAGGTGGCAGGCGATCCGCAGTTGTTTCAAGGACGGCTGTATGTTCTCACGCTTGGTCCGCCGAATGGTTCGGCCGGAATGTCCTTGCAACCCTTGTACCTGGTGGAACTCGACGCGGAAAGCGGCGAAGTACTCTCTCGAAGCCATTTCGCGGAAGCCTCTAATGGAGCTGGCGGGGGGGCAGCCGTCAAACCGCCCGAGTACCAATCTGCCTGGGTTGGCAATCGACTGGTTGTGGTCTTCTCCGGGAGCGTGTTGTGCCTCGATCTCCGCGGAAGAGTGCAATGGCTGCGGAATAGCGAAGCGATCCCGGCAGATATCGATCCGACATTCCCCTTCCAGTTCACGCAGATGCCGTACGCGTCTGGCGGCCGCCTTTATCTGCAACAACCAGGCAATTGTGCCGTCCAGTGCCTTAAAGCGGAAACGGGTGAACTCGTGTGGCGGCGAGGCGTCCTCGGCCTGCAGCGGATCATTGATCTCAATGCCGATCGAATCCTCGTCCAAACGACGCATGGGCTGACGGCCTTGCGGGCTTCCAAAGGCGAAATCCTCTGGCAGCGCGAACTGCCCGGAATGCTCTCTGCCATCGCCCGCAACTCGGCGGGCCATATCTTTTGCGCCCGCCAAATCGTGCAAAACGATAAGTCGCAGCTCGCACTGCTCTGGCTCGATGCGGCCACGGGACGAACCCTAGCCCATTCTGTCTTGCCCCTGACCTTTCGCGAACCCTTGCTGCTGGGGCCGATCGTGGCCAGCGGCAAGCGGGCGTGGTGCTGCGGCAACCGCGGCATCGAGGGAGACCTGAAGCCAGGCGCGAATGGAGTCCAGGTCTTTGCCTTGGAGCCTTCCGGCCCAGCCCTCCAAGGCGATGTGCCATGAGGTTTTCATCGCCAGTTCAGAAGCTGGTATTGATCGGAACCCTGGCGTTTGCAGCGGCCATGGCTCGTTATGCCGGGGCGGCGTCCCTACTGCTTGCCACGGGCGAACCGGACCCCAGCAGCGAGAATCTCCGGCTTTGGCTGCGGGCCGATAGCGGCATCCAAGATGCTCGAGGGCGCGGCCCCGCCGATCCGGACTTCAGTGGCATCGTGGCTACCTGGAGCGATCGCTCCGCACGCAAATTCGATCTCACGGCCGCGTCGGGAAAGCCCCCGCTCTTCGTCCAGCGGCAGCCATCGGCCGGTAATCGGCCCACGGTGGCCTTTACCGGCGAGCAAGTCCTGGCGCGCACCAACTCCGCGTTGAATGACCGTCCCACTTCAACCGTACTGCTCGTCGTGCAGGGACAGCCAGGCTACGGCAACCTCAATATCTATTCCGTTGGAAAAGACCAGAACACACGCGAACGATTGGGCCTGACCTTCAGTGGCGACGTCGATGCTTCCTTGGCCGGCGTGGGAGGTGTCTATCTCACCAACGGCGGTGAAAGAGCGATGGACATGCCGCTCTCCCTACCCAGCGATGGCCGCTCCGGCGGCCGCTTTGTCGTTATCCTCTTCAACGGCGAGGCCGATCGTCGCACGCTGGAATTCCACGACGGCTTGGGTGACCCGATGGGAGCCCCGCGCACCATTTCGATGCTGGCTCCGCAACAGGCGGCGAGCGATAAATGCCAACAAAACTTTTATCTTGGCACCGCCGACGAAAACAGCAGGTTCTGCGGCCAGGTTGCCGAGATGATGGTCTTCAATCGCGGTCTTTCCATCGCCGAAGGCCGCGACCTCGTGAATTACCTCCGTCACCGCTACGAACTCGATATGACAGATGCCTTCTTTCCCCCTGGGACCTTTCTCCTTCAGGCCGAAGATTTTGAAGGAAACTGGCTGTTGGCTGCGGCTGCGCCCAATGAACCTGGGCGATACCTCGGCGGCCGACACGTCGCGGCCGACGGCGAGGACGCAAATCAAGGCATCAAGACCAAGGTCGATTTGCCCCGCGACGGAAAGTATTATGTCTGGGTTCGGGCCAACGAAAACTCCTGGCAAACGGTCCCGCCGAACGGCTCGGCGATCAGAACCTTCATCCAAGGCAAGGAGTTGCGAAGCACCCATGCCCGCGGACCGGCGAGCACGACGGTCTGGCGGCAGGCCGGCGAGGTCGTGTTGAAGGCCGGCCCTACCGAGATCTTGGTCCGCGGCGAAGGGCCTGGCATTAAGGATTGCGATGCCGTGCTCATCAGCCCGACGGCCGCGACCATGGACGCAGTCGATGAAATCTGCGCCTTGGCCCAGCGTGTCCGCGGCGTGGGCGGCACAGCGCGCGTCACGGCCCTCTACGAAAATGGCTTGCGTCTCGATGGCAGCCTGCTGACCGGCTGGCGGTGGGTGGGGCCTTCCGGGCAGGTATCCCGCCCCAATCCGTCCACGCTGCCGGCGATGGTTTGCCTTCAGCTCGATCGCCGCCCGGCCGAATCGGAAAGTCCGGCCGCGGTTCCCGGCGAATGCCTGCTGGAATTCCAGAACGGCGACCGGCTGCGAGGCACGATCTGCGGCTATGTGCCCGCTGGCTCCAAGGCCGGCCAGTCTTCGTCCGCGCAGTTGCTCGTGCGGATGCCAGGTGGGTATATCCAACATGCGATCGGCGTGGAAATCGATTGGCTGCGGCGGATTGTCTTTGTGCCCTCGTTGCGCAACCGGCCTGCGGCGCCGAAGACGCTGATCCGCCGCAACGGCCGCGTCTACACCTTCCGCGCGATCCGCTGGAGCGCGGAATCGGTGAGCGCGCTGACCGATGAAAGCCTGGAACAGATTCCCCTAGGCGAAGTGGCAGAAATGTGTTTGGCGGCCAACGATCCCTGGGATACCTATTATCGCGAACTGTCGCAACTCGATCCCGAGGGCGACGCCGCGATCATTCGCGTGGAGACTGCCGATGGCATGTCGCTGACGGCATCCACGATCCGCTCGTCGCACTTGGCAGCTCCCGGCGACACCGTGGCGCAGGTCCACTTGCTGCAACCGGCCTGGAGCCGCTCCTCGATCCCCATCCCTTGGGCCAGAACTCGCCTCCTCTGGCGGGCGCCGGCGCACGTGGTGCCGCTTTCGCGATTTGCCCCTCAGCAGGTCGCGCAGCGCGGAGCGCTGGGCAGCAGTTGGAAATGGCAGGTCGATCGCAACGTGGCCGGCGGCGCCTTGCGCAGCGAAGGACTGGACTTCCTCTGGGGATTTGGCGTTCATGCCCCCAACGAAATGGTTTTCGCACTGCCGGACTGCGTGCGGGCTTTCCGCACCAGCCTGGGCATCGATGCGGCAGTCGGCAGTTCGGGCTGTGTGATTGCCAAGGTTCTCGCCCATCCTTCAAGCGCTGCGCCGCTCTATCAGAGCAAGCCGCTGGTCGGTTCGGGCATGACGGTCTCGACAGGCGAAATCGCCTTGCCACCTGCGGCAGGCAGCGCCCGAAAACTTGTGCTTGTTACGGAAAATGCCAGCGTGGCTTCCGGCGAAGGCGATGGATTGGATATCGGCAACCACGTCGATTGGCTCGAACCAACCTTGTTGCTGGATCCTGCCCTGCTCCACGCGAAAGTCATCAAACCATTGGAGAAATAATGAAACACTTTGTAAAACTGCTTATGATCGTGCCCGCCAGATTGCCAGCATGGGGCACGTCTCTTGCCTTGGCGCTATTGCTCTTTGCGCCGACCACGACTTGGGCACAACGTCGCGGGGAGATTACTCCCCAAAGTGAAAAGGCGATCGAACTCGGACTGGACTGGTTGGTCAAGAATCAGGGGCCTGAAGGCAACTGGGGTTCCAATCATCTGGGACTGGTAAGCCTAGGCGCGCTGGCCTTCCTCTCCGACGGGCACACCCCAGGTCACGGCAAGTATGGGCCGGCGCTACAGAAAGCCTTGAACTACGTCGTGACCAAGGCCAAGCCTTCGGGACTCTTGAACATCTCGGACAAGGATATGTACAACCATGGACTGTCCACGTTTGTCCTGGGCCAGGCTTACGGCATGACGGACGACAAACGAGTTGGGCCGACCTTGGAGCGCGCCTTGAAGGTCATCGTCCAGTGCCAAGGCCCCGGCGGCGGTTGGGGTTACGAGGCGGTCCCAACCGATGGTGATCTCAGCCTATCGGTAATGCAGGCCAAGGCCCTGCGGAGCGCAGTGGACAGTGGTTTTGACATTCCGCCCTCGGTCATCGAAAAGGCCATTCGCCATGTGCGAGGGCTTTACAGGCCGGACGGATGCGCAGCGAATGCCCCGGAGGAGGAGCAGAAGAAGTTTCCGGGCTGGTTTACCTACAATGGCGGCGGGAAAACGGTAGCCATGGCGGCGGCCGGCGCCGTGTGCATGCAGGAATTTGCCCAGTACGATGATTGGCGGATCGCCAAGAGTCTCGATCAGGTCGAAACGGCCTTGCTCGAAGCCACCAAGCCTAAGCCTGATAGTGCCGCGCCCTTTGACGCCTACACCCTATACTACGTCGCCCAGGCCCTCTACCAAGCGGGCGGCGAACGATGGAAGCGGTGTTACCCTTTGCTCCGCGACCGCTTGGTCTACATCCAGGTGAAAAATGGCAAAGATGCCAAGATGTATGGAAGCTGGGGAGGAGATTTCTGGCAAACCTCGGTCTCCTGTTTCGTGCTGGCGATCCCCAACCGCTATCTGCCGATCCTCCAGGAAGGAAAGATGAACAGCTTACAGAAACAGTTCGACAAAAAGTAACGAGGGTATCCGACCCCGCCTGGCTTTAGTGCTCGTCCAAAACAACTTACGGTGCGGGCGTCTCGCCTGCACATGCAGCCGGGACGACCGCACCACAAAAACACGGAGTTTATGTTGGACAGATCCCTAGTATCGGCTTGGTATCGTGCCACTGGGTTCCGGAAATCACCTGATATCTTTTGAAACGAGGGAAAGATCGGATCGAACTGCGATCACTGCGGCTTGGGCCCGATCCTCGACGTGAAGCTTCCTGAGAAGATGCTTGACGTGCTGCTTCACGGTTTCAACGTTGATTCCCAGTTCTTCGGCAATCGCTTCATTAGGAAGCCCTTCCACGATCTTCCTGAGTACGCTAGACTCTCTGGCGCTCAGCGGATTTCGGTCGTTGGCGGCAACCGCAAGCTTGGTGGCACGGCAGGTAATCTGGCGAAGTTGGTGTGGCGACCAAACATTTTTCCCCTGGGTAACCCGTCGGATGCATTTCAACAACTCCTCCCGCGATACTGCTTTGGAAACATATCCCTTCGCGCCTAGCTTTCGAGCAAGTGCCATCGTCTTGACTTCCGCGCTCGCGGAGAACATCAAGACCGCTATCCGCGGATTCTTGCTACTGATCTGCTCCAAGGCGCTTAGGCCGTCGGAGTCCGCCAAGCGAATATCCAATAATAGGACGTCGGGCTGACAAGTGAGTGCATAACTGACGGTTTGCTCACACGTCTCAGCGTGGCAAATCATCTCGATTTCCGTGCCCTGAATCAGACTGATAACGCCAGACCGAACTGCCGCATGATCATCCGCGATCATCAATCGAATGCCCATTTAATCGCGATCTCCCCCGGAAAAGCTACCACCACGATCCCACCATCTGAATGGCTTTGCGTGATTCCAGGAAATACCCGAAGCAGGGCGGGCCGAGTGAAACGAGTCCCACCTTACAGCTACAGCAACGCATTTTCCCGAACCTCAGGGAATCACGCAAGTCCATCTGGTATTGTACACTAAGTAGATAGGATTGTCCACGGATATTTCTCAAATGTCGGATATTTTTCAAATATTTCCTGTTGATCTTGCATCGCTCATGGAAAGAAGATATAGAAGCCGGTCGTTGGATTGTTGTATACTGCGGAGTCCCAAGGATGGACGCCCCTCCGATTCTGGCAAAACCAAGGAACTCGCATTTCCGCCGCTGGGGCATCGTCCTTGCTTTAATCGTCGTGGTCGCCCTGGCTTCAGCGCAATCCTTGCGGTGGGTCTTCCTGGTGCCGATCTACCAGTCTCCGGACGAGCCGGCCCATCTCGATTATGCGCTGGCAATCTGGGCTCATGGGGGGCCATTCCTCGTGCAGGAAACTACCGCCGGGGCGCTGCCGCCGACGGTTCATCCCTACACCTCCTATTTGCATCGGCAGGCAACCACGCAGGAGGTTGCCTTTTCTCCGACGACAAGAATGCAGCCAGACTACGGCACATCGAGATATTTTGACGAACTCGACGCAAACGCGCCCGCATTGGACGGACTAAGGATTGAGCATCCGCCGCAATTGGCGGCAACTTACCCATGCGGGTATTATGCCCTGCTCGCACTCTGGATTCAGCTCCTATCGTGCATCCAGAAGGGCGTTCTAGCGATCTTTTTTGGGGCAAGAATTTTCTCCGTTGTCCTGCTGGCCTTAAGCCTCTTTCTCAATTATGGCGTGATCCGGTTGTTGGGTTTCACGTCGCGGTTTGCGCTGCTGCTGGTCGCCTGTATCGGATTCTTTCCACTGACGTCCTTCGTTAGCTCCTACGTGCAGCCCGACAATCTCGCTTTTGCTCTCGTTTCCCTCTCTTTCTACCTTGGCCTGCGCGCGCGCCGGGCAGATTATTCGATAACGTGGTTATCGCCCTTGGGTCTCTCCTTGGGATTGCTGCTGCTGACGAAATTGCACTTTTGGTTCTGCGTCGCATCCGCGATCCTGCTGATGCTGGTCGCCGATCGGGGCGTCAAGCGCAGTCGAACCGCGTGGCGCCGAGAAATACCGCTCCTTTGCTTGCCGTCCGCGATGGCGCTGGCCTACTATTGCTGGTCCCTTTGGGGAACTCCCAACGCTTATGGGTCCGCGGTCCCCCAGGCTTTCGCACCGGGCCATTTGATCCGGTTCTTGTCGCGCGCTTTTAACGACTACCGCCGCGGCACGACCAACGCTACCTTCTGGTCTGTTTTCGGCTGGGTCGATACGCAACTCATCATTGGAAGTCCGCGTATTCAGTACAACATTGAACGTCTGATTCAACTCCTTTCGTGGACCGTCTTGGGATTGACCTTGCTGCGAATCAAGCAGATCTTCGCGCGACTGGTTTCCGTGGGGCGATCGGGGCGATTCGCTTTTGCCGTGCGGGCTGTTTTTTCCAATCCGGTCATCAATGCCTACTTTCTTTTCATGGCACTCATGTTCTTCCTCTACGTTCGAACCGAGAACCAATTCGGCGCCCAGGGCCGAAATTGGTATCCCTTTCTCTTGCCAATCTTTCTCGTAACCGTTTCGTATGCTCCCAAGGCGATAACGATTCGGAGGCCACGCGCGATCGTTGCGGGCCTACTCTCTTGTGGATTACTCGCCTATTGTCTTGTGGGCAATAGCTGCGCAATTTCGACGCTGAAAGCGCGCTACTACTTTCCCGCAAGTGTGGAGAACATCCAGACCACGGGCGTTTCGATCGAACCGAGCGGTCCATGCGAGGCGGCCCGGGGGAGCGATTCGGAAACTGATCCCCCCCTGATTATCAACCTCCCTCGGCCCATGTACGTCTACGGGGTCCGCTTGCAGTGTTCCACGACCGCCTCTCAGCCAGTCTTGAATATGCTGCAACTCTTCTGGCGGGATGAGCATGAGGCGTTCAAAAAAGAAGAACGAAACGGCGTATTTCGATCCGATTCAACGGGAAGACGCCGGACATTTCATATTGCCGTGAACAGAACGATCAGTCAGTTGAGGATTGGCCCCGATGTCTCTCCCTGTCATTTCAAAATCTTCGAGCTGACGCTACTTCATCCGTAAAGTCAGGTGTGCGACATGCCGACCGTCGAATCAACCAATCCAAGCCTTGAAGGGGTCCGCCCAGCAGGTGAACCGTGGGGCATGGCGGGACGGATTTCCGCGCAGGAAGAGACCTTGCGCAGGCAGGAAGAGACCTTGCGCAGGCAGGAAGAAACCCTTCGAGCACGGAATAATTTATTGGCCTCGATCCCTGCATCGCGCGGTTGGCGAGCCCTCGCCGCTCGTAGCCGCTGGTTGAATCGGATCCTGCCTCGGGGATCGCATCGCCGCAAGGTTGTCCGGCAAATCGCGCGTGGCGTCTGGAATCGCTGGCGGTGGTTGCTTGGCAAGAACAAAGCTGGCAACGCACTTGGTTCGGCGGAGGCTTATGCGCAATGGATTACGGAAAACGAACCTGACAGCGAGGATCTTGACCGACAACGTAAATCGCAATTCACACGTTCACCGTGCATCAGCCTCGTGGTTCCGGTCTACAATCCGCCCGTTGCCTATTTGAGGGCCATGCTCGATTCCGTGCTTGCCCAGACCTACAAAAATTGGGAAATCTGCTTGGCCGATGGGGCAAGCCCTTCGGCGGAGGTGGCGTTGGTTCTGGAAGAATATGCGCGCCGGGATCCGCGAATTCGCTGGGCGCCCTTGTCGGAGAACCGCGGAATTGCCGGCAATTCAAACGCGGCTTTGGAACTGGCTTCCGGCGGCTACATCGCCTTCTTGGACCACGACGACACGCTGGCGCCTTTTGCCTTGCATGAAGTCGTGCGGGCCTTGAATCAAAAACCTGAACTGGACTTCATTTATTCGGACGAGGATCACCTCGTTGAAAATGGACACCGAGATCACCCGCATTTCAAACCGGACTGGTCCCCCGATACACTTCGCAGCCACAACTACATCTGCCATCTGGTTGTGATTCGCCGCGACCTGCTGGAAAGGGTCGGCGGATTGCGAGAGGGGTTTGATGGTTCGCAGGACCACGACCTGGTTTTGCGCGCTACGGAACAGGCATCGCACATCCTTCATATTCCCAAGATCCTCTACCATTGGCGGCAGCATCGCGCTTCCATGAGTAACGGAACGGGTAAGAACGAGGCGCACCAGGCAGGCAAAAAGGCCGTTCGCGAGCACCTTGCCCGGCAGGCAATCGCGGGGACCGTTATCGACGGCGCGTCTCCTCATACGTATGATGTCCGGCGGTTCTTGCTTCGCAGACCGATGGTATCCATCATTATCCCGACGCAAGACCATGTCGGCATGTTGGAGCGGTGCCTCGAATCGATTGCGCGGTCAACCTACACCAACCATGAAATTCTCCTGATCGAGAACCAAAGCCGCCGCCCCGAAACTTTTGCCTACTATCGGACCCTGGAACGACGGCCTGGGATTCGCCTGATTCCCTGGAATGAACGCTTTAACTACTCCAAGTTGAATAACTTCGCCGCGACCCAGACCCGCGGCGAGGTATTGCTGCTTCTGAACAACGATACGCAAGCGCGGAACCCGGATTGGTTGGAACGCATGCTGGAGCACGCCCTGCGACCCGAGGTGGGAGCGGTCGGAGCAAAGCTCTTCTATCCCGATGGCGACATTCAGCATGGGGGGGTCATCTTAGGTATCGGCGGCGTTGCCAGCCATGCACACCAGTATTTTCCCGGGGCCTCCGCCGGATACTTCCACCGGCTGGTGGTGACGCAAAACCTGTCGGCAATCACGGGCGCCTGTTTGATGCTCCGCAAGGAGGTTTTCGAGGAGGCAGGAGGCTTTGATGAGCGGTTGGCCATCGCCTTCAACGACGTCGATTTGTGCATGCGCATTCGCCGCAAGGGGTACTGGATCGTGTGGACCCCTTTTGCCACCTTGACGCACCATGAATCGAGGACGCGGGGAGTGAACGATACCATCGAGAAGCGATGCAGGTTCAATGAGGAATCACAAATATTCGCCGACACGTGGCACGACGCACTTCGCGAAGGCGACCCTTTTTATAGCCCGCACCTGACATTGTCGTCCGAAGATTTTGCCTTGCGGCTGCAAACGCCCAAGGAATCTAAATAGTTTCTGTTGCGGAAGGTTCCAATTTGTAGGGTGGGCCGAGCGCAGCGAGTCCCACCATCTGGGATTCGTGGTGATTTTGGTGGGACTCGCTGCGCTCGGCCCACCCTACGGC
>Ga0118677_10003672_pt1 | contig 28791 bp, 27 predicted proteins | sample AliMusrvi5mmetaG_FD_86154 | JGI IMG/M metagenome (GOLD analysis project Ga0118677, IMG submission 86154) | reverse complement strand
ATATTCTATATTCTATATTCTATATTCTATATAATCATCTTGTTTATATATTTTACTATCTCTTCTATTTGCTCTTCAAATTTATCCTTTGCTGGGATTCTGAAGCCGGCAGCCAACTTATGTCATCATCATCATAATGTTTTTGCAATCTTGTTGCAATCGATATGCGTTCATTCTCTTGCTCTGAGTGACCCTCTCACAACATCTTTTGATTTCTTTATGAGAAGCACTATTTTTGGTCCATCGATATTTTGAATGATATATAATCCATATGCCGCTTCTCCCTCATCGATATCGTATCTTTCTAGTTCCATTTCATCATAATATGTATAGAGTAGCCCATGTTTTTGATTTATTCTATTGAGAAGTAACTGCAAAAACTTTATAGCATTTAATGATGTCTTGCGCATAAAGTTATTCACAATAAAATCTTTTTCTGCACCGAACTTGAGGAGATTTATTACATTTGTAAATGTCCTGATGTGATCTTTCTCAAACATAAAGTTGCCTGAGTCAGATGTGATGCCGAGATAGAAATAGGTTGCTACGTCCTTGTCATAGAGCTGAGGCCGTCGTTTGCTTGTGTATTCAAACAATATTTCACAGGTACTTATACTATTTACATCCTTGATGATAATACTATGGTCTAGAGCATCCCCGGGGTGATGATCGAATATTATGATTGATTTATCTTTGAAATACATATGTTTGGACTGGCTTATTATGCCCATACGATTGAGTCAGGTAAAATCTATGAAAATAAGGAGATCATACTTTTTGTAATCAAAATTGCTCTTGAGTCTCTTTATGCCCTTGACAAAATCAAATGTTTTGCCAGGTTTATTTGGGACAATGTAGCTTACTTTCTTTTTTTGCTTTTCTAATAATCTCCCTAGCCCGAGCATAGCTCCTATGCAATCTCCGTCTGGGCTCATATGTCCAAAAAGCGCTATTTTATTAGATTTTTCTATCATGTGTTTGACTGTATTGCTATTTTTTTTCATTTCTAATATTTTATTTACTAAGTAAATCGTGTACTTTTTGTATTCCTTCTTCATTGAGCAAAAATTTTTTGTTGCTTATCGTTATTTCTTTGTCTCCCGTATGAGTTTGTATGAGTGTTATAAGCTCATTTATCTTTTGAGCACTATCAGGTAAGATGAATGTTGTCTGCTGATGAGGAGATGTCGGAGATATTTCTTCAGTGATGATTTTTTCTTGGATATTCTCTCCTCCTATCTGTTTTTCTGCCACTGACTTCAATCTCAATGATTTCGCTTTTACAACCGTCATTTCTGGGTCATATTTGCTTCCTGCTTGTTTGATAAGATGATCACGAGAAATCTTAATTATTTTTTCTATGCTTATAGATCTTCCTTTGAATCATGTGATGATCAAAATATCAAATTTTTTGAAATCCAATACTTCTCTCACAAAAATCTCTGTATTCCCTGAGATATCTTCTATCTGGATGAAGAATCATTTCTTTTTTGCTCTCTGGATATTTTTGATATATCCAACGATTATCAGATTTCAGAAATTCTCCTTTTCTTTAAACTGTGAAATAAAGTTATATCTCTTGATATATAAATACAATCAATCTAGTGGATTGCCTGATACGAATACTTTGAATACTTCGTATTCCATCATTAATCTTTCCATCATCGTGGTAGGAGGAGTAGGTTTTAGTGTCATTTTAGTACTCATTTCCATCATGCCAAAAAGCCCTGATCATGAATCTTTTGATTTTTTTGCCCGTTCCAGAATAGTTTCTCCGTTAGCCAGCAACATTCCGCGATCACCGAATTCATCAAATGCTCATGCTTTAATCAATCATTCTATGGATTTTTTATTGACGATAGTTGAACATCTTTTGATAAAATCTTCCAAGGTCTGATAGTGTCAATTTTTTATTCTTTCTTCTTGGATAACTTCTCCTATTTCCAACCCCAATCATTTTACACTAAAAAATCATATTCTGATTTCATTTCCTATTGCCGCTACATGATTAAAGGATTGATTGATATGCGGAGGCAAGACCACTATCCCTTGATTCTGCGCTTCAGAGATATAGTTGCTCAATTCATCGGTATCTTCTTCTACTGATCTGATCAATGATGCATAAAATTCTACAGGATAATATGCTTTGAGATATGCATTTTGATAGGCAATCATAGCATAGCATACTGCATGTGATTTGTTGAATGAATAGGCTGCTGCTGGTTCTATCATCTTTTCATAAATATATATCGCTGTCTCTTTCTTATATTCCCTATACTCCTTGCATTTTTTGGTGAAATCTTTTTTGACTTGTTCTATGATCTCTTTTTTCTTTTTTCCAACTCATCTCCTGAGCAAATCTGCTTCTGCCAAAGAAAATCATGCCATCGCTTGGACGATGAACATCAACTGTTCTTGGTAGACAGGGATTCCATAGGTTATATTCATGATCGGTGCCAAATCTTCTACAAGTTTTATATTTTCTTGATCCGTCACTTCTTCCCCATATTTTTCCACCAACATCTGTCTAAGCTCTGCACTCATATAACTGATTGGCTCTTCCCCATTTTTTCTTGCGATATAGCTTGGGATAAATTCCATAGGTCCTGGACGATACAATGCATTCATCGCTACGAGATCATTTATGGAATCAGCTTTCAACTTGATAAGGAATTTTCTCATTCCACTGGACTCAAATTGGAATATCCCTGTGGTATTTCCTACCTGAAATACTTTCTGAAAGGTAAATGTATCTTCCAATGGTGGTTGGAACGAGGTATCTTCGAAAAATCTTTGAAACATCTCTGGAAGTTCCTTTTTCTCTTTTTCATATTTCTTTTTGATGATTTTGATGCAATTTTTGATGACCGATAAATTCCTGAGTCCGAGGAAATCCATCTTTAATAGTCAGATGGTTTCTAAGGTTAATCCATCATATTGGCTTATAATAGTAGTATCTCCTTCTTTTGCATATTGTACAGGAGAATATTTGGTGATCTTATCTGGAGCGATGATGATTCCACATGCATGAACTCCTAACTGTCTCATATTCCCTTCCAGTTTTTCTGAAAGCTCTGCAGCTTTTTTTATTTTTTCGTCTGATTCGTAGATTGCTTTGAGTTCTTCACCTACATCTTGTGCTTGTACTGCTTGGAGTAGTGACATTTTATCTGGCATGAGTCATGAGATTTGATTGGATTTTTCAAAGAGTACTCCAAGCACTCTAGCAACATCTTTGAATGCTGCCTTGCTTGCCATCTGCATATAGGTTCAGATGGAACATACTTGGTCCTGTCAATATTTTTCCGTTACATATTGTACAACCTTTTCTCTTTGTACATCTTCAAAATCTATATCAAAATCAGGCATAGAAATACGTGCAGGATTGAGAAATCTTTCAAAGAGCAATCAAAATTGAAGTGGGTCGACATCTGTAATTCTGATTACCCAAGCTAAAATGGATCATGCTCCTGATCACCTCCCTGGGCCTACAACAATCATATTTTTCTTTGCTCGACGTACAAAATCTGCAACGATTAAAAAATATGAATTAAATCACATCTCTTTGATTACTTTGAGTTCATATTCCAAACGATTGATATATTCGTCCAATGTCCCAAATCATAGCTGTCCTCAAATGGGTATGATTACTTTGCCGGTATTTGCTTCTATAAATTCTTTTTTGAATTTGGTATAGGTTTCCAAAGTTATTTCATGTAGCTCTTCTGGTTTGATTTGTTGGACTGGTTTATGTAATACTCATTGACTGGAAATTTTTGTCATCTCCAAAATAGTGTTTTGGTCCCATCAGAGATCAAATTTATAATTTAATCATTTATACGCACGATAACGTAATTCAAACTCATGAATATGCATTACTTTGAAACTTGATTAAAAGATTAAATTATTATGAATTATCAATTAACATAATATTTTATCGTTTACTATTTATGTCTTGCTACTTACCTACTACAAACAGTAGTAGGTCTTATTATTAAGCATAGGTATTTAGTACTTCTTTTCAATAAGAAAAGCTTCGCAATTGCGAAGCTTCCTTTATCTATTTTATTAGATAAGATTATGTTATGCTACTCCGATGGTTTTCAGTAACCGGAATATTACACTTACTACTAATCGGCTTACTCAGATAAAGACCAATCCAATAGCTGCTTGTTGCAAAATTTTGAATCATTTCTTGTATTTCTCATCTGATCCAGCTGCAGTAACCATTTGGAAACCTCACCAAAGCAAGACAACTAAAGCTATCAATGCTAACATTCCTAACATCCAGTTGATGAATACTTTGATAACATTAATCAATGTATCATTTGTACTCGCTCCTGTTCATGACACTCCAACATTTGTTGTAGCTGTTGCATCTCAGAAACCTGAAGGTGTGTTTTGTGCAAATGTTAATAAACTTCCAAAACTAAGTACTCCCAATGTAAAAACAGATAAAACCTTTAACGATAATTTTTTCATTTTTTTCTCTTTTTTAAAGAAACTAAAAAGATTAAGTTACCTCTATAATAGATTTATAGAATACGAAATCAAGTTTTTTCTACAAACCATATTTTCACTTATACTACAAATTTTTATCTCTTTTGCAACTATATTTTACAGAAAGATTTTAGAAGATTGACTGATGATTTCAGAAGATTTATATATTAGTATGTAATTCCATTTTATTGGAGATAAAACTCAAGGTACAAGGGATAAGGGATAATTGACCAAATGAATATATGGAAATACTAGAGTTGAAAATGTTTGGTGAATGACTACATTACTATGTAATACAAAAAATACATCGTTATTATCTTCGCTTAATTGTTTCAATGTTTAGTCATTTAATCGTTTCAACGTTTAGTCGTTTCAGCATTATAGTATGTTAAAATCACATTCACAGCATAAATATTTTGATCATGCATTGGAACATTGGTTACATACCAAGACGTTTTTGAAATATATCAAGGTAAGCAAAGATTTTTATCTGCTCTGTTTTTTTTGATTTTTGTTTTTGATCTTGATATTCAGGCTATTCTACCTTCAAATCATTCAGCATAATCACTATGATACTCTTCTCAATCAACAACATGTAAGTGAAACATCTCTCCAAGCTAAAAGAGGAAATATATTTGCTGATGATAAAGCAGAAAAACATATTCAGCTCACAGACAATATCTCTATGTATAATATCTTTGTAGATCCAAAATTTATTTGGGACAAAGAAAAATTCATAGATATCATAACGCCGGTGATATATAAACATTTTTGCGAACTTTATGGCATGACAGAGGTCACTCAAATCGAATGTATCCATAATATTGAACAATTCACGCAAACACAAATCATTCCTCCCAAACCACAATTCTTTTATTATGGTAGTGGGATTATATCGTCCTGATATCTTTTTTATGATCAGACAGGATATGATCTGCAGATTCAACAAATTCTTAGTTGATTTACTTCCAATACTGCATCAAGTCTCATCAAGGCAAGAATCAACCAAATGATTTATATAGGAGTCAAACCAAAAAATTATCTTGGCTTCTTTGCTAATACTAATTTCTTGACTGATTTAGCCAAACTTAATCTTTCTTATATAGATATTCAAAGCAAGAATTATGTCTATATAGTCCCCAATAGAGTCGGAAATATTAAAAAGGATAGTATCTCTCTCAAAAAAATCCTTGATACTTATGGATATCTCAATAGTTTCCCTAATTTGGAAAAGATGTTTTATCCACAAGAAAATAGGTATGTAAAACTCATCTCTGATGCTAATCCATTGATTGCCCAAGAGATTAAAGATCTGAAACTCAAATATTATCAGACTCGTTCCAAAGACAAAATTCCTCTTCTTCATTGACTTGGTATGGAATCATACACCAAAAGATATTATCAATACTGATCATTTCTTTCAAATGTCCTTTGATTCGTTGATAAGAATAATAATGCATATTATGGAGTAGAGCAATATTTTGATGACATTCTTCGTGGAAAAGATGGAAAAATTGTTTGACGTGCTTCTGCATGGATTGGTCCGGTATGAGCTAATGAATTTGATCTAGAAGCAGCACAAGATGGAAATGATGTCTATCTTACTATAGATATCGGTATCCAAAAAGAGGCAGAAAGTATCATCAAAAAATATCATGATGAACTCAAAGATGATTCGATCAGTGTATTGGTCTACAATCCTTTCAATGGTCAAATCAAAGCATCTGCGAATTATCCTTCATATAACCCTAACAATTACAACGATGCTTTTACCCTTCAGCCACTTGGACCAGAATATTGATACATGATTGATGATTTAAGTTATATAGAAAATCCTGTATATATTCAAACAGGATGAGAATATAGGCTTGCTACAAGTTATGAGAGAATAGATACTACTATTCCAAAATATATAGCTAAGAATGGCTATGGTCCACAAGTGTTGGTTGATAAGAATACTGCTATGGCCTATGAACCAGGAAGTGTTTTTAAGGCATTTACTGTCGCCATAGGGCTTGATACTGATGAAATCAGATTCTATGATCCATATAATGATCCAGGTAAGGTTAAAGTATGACCATTTACTATCAGCAATGCAGATAAAGCATGTATGGGAGATTGGAATTTTTTGCATGCATTTGTCTGGTCATGTAATGTAGGCATGGTAAGAATAGCTCAAAAATTAGGGAAAGAGATTTTTTATAATTATGTGGACAAACTTTGATTTGGCAAAATAACTTGAGTCGAAGTAGCTAATGAAGATCCTGGATTCGTAGAATGAGTAACTTCAGTTTCTGATGCCAGATTCTTTAATAATACGTTCGGACAGTGACTTCTTGTGACTCCTATCCAACTAGCAGCAGGATATGGTGCTATCGTCAATGGTGGATATTATGTCAAACCTACTATCGTAAAATGAATCTTTGATAGAAAAACCAATACCTATTATCCTACTACGACACAAATTACTCAACAAATTTTCAGACCAGAAACAGCGGATGCACTCAAAATATGACTTTTTGATGTTATGGATCAAAATCCGGAATTGAAATATGCAAAAGTTGAATGATATCAGCTTTGAGGAAAAACCTGAACATCACAGATTTCGTATAAAGGCAAATATATGCAAGGTATCTGACGAACTAATGGATCATTTGTCTGAATAATCACCAAAAATGACCCACAATATGTTATCGTTATCCAGGTACGTAGACCAAGGCAAGATCTTTGGTGATTTGCAACTGCATGAAAAATATTCTGAGATTTGGCAAAATTTATTATAAATTATTCATTGATAGAAAAATAACTAAAAAACTTGTTATTGGTTATTTGTTCACTACGCTCACGTTATTCGTTATTGAAAACTAATTAACTCCTAATATACCAATAACCAATTCCCAATATACCAATGGCAAAATTAGTTGAAAACGTGAAGTGTTTATATACATTGATATGGTAAATTTTATATTATTATCTAGTCAGTATGTTTGGAAAATTATGAGAAATGAAAAAAATGTACGATAAGTACAAGACATTACAAAAAGCTCTTAAAAATTTAGTCATCAGAGGTAAAGAAGGTAAATTTACCTGACCAAGCTGAGATGAACAAGACGCTATTGTCGTAGATATCAGTGGAGAAATGAAATTAAGAGAACTACATATCAATGATGATTCATTATTGACGCCTACGAGAAAGTCTGAACTTGAAAATCTTATCACAACCTGTTTCCAAAAAGCACAAACTAAGGCACAAGAGATAGTCGGAGAAAAAACCAAGGAGATTCTCTGAGTAGATCCTTCTGATATGGCAAGTATGCTTGGATGAGGTGGATGAATACCTGGCATGAATTAATTTCAATTAACAACTAATATCTAACAGGTAACAATTTTGGTATTTTTTTATTATAATCAAAAATATTCCTTCATTTTTAGTTGTTAGTTATTCACTGTTAGTTAATTAATGTAGCTCTAGCATTCTCGGCTCGTAGCCATGATTTTTGTAGTAATCAAAAACCGCCTTGATATCTTCTATCGGTGTAGATGCTCATCAAGTGATTGCGACAGTATCATGAGCGAATAATTCTTCTTCCGGATATTGTAGAATATCTTCCAATGATTCTCCGTAAAAACTTTTCTTATTATTCTGAATTCAGATGTTATAGAGTTCTTTCGTATTATTGCTTTCTTTCCCTCCTATGACGATAAAGGTATCGAATGCATTGAGATGTTGGATAACAACAATTTGTCTTTCATAGGTTGCTTTGCAGACATCAGAAAGTGTAGGTAATACTGCATTTTTATATTGTTTTTTTATTTTTTTTAGAATATTTTGTACATAGGCGAAGTTCAAAGTAGTCTGAGAAAGTACAGCAAATATTGTATTTTTATCGATCTGAGGCAATATATCTTCATTGTTAAATACATGAGATATTCATCATTGTGAAGCAATATATTCCAAAATATTTTTTCCTTCCTGATGATGTTCTTTGCCTATATAAAAAAAAGTGGTCACCCCTTTTTGGATAAACCCATCGATCTCGCTGTAAATCTTGCTTACAAAAGGACATTCTAGATTGTATACTGCGGTGAATTTTTCTTGTGCTTGCGTGAGTACTTCTCTATTAGTTCCATGTGCTGAAAAGACTACGATAGCTTTATCGTATCGCACCTCATTTATATTCTCTACAAAAATTATTCCTTGTTTTTCGAAATCTTTGGTGACTTTAGGATTATGTACAAGTGAATGAACACAAAAAATCTTTTCACCTGGGTGATTTGCAATGATATCTTCGAGCTGATCTATAGATCTTTTTACTCCAAAGCAAAAACTTGAAGGCGTGAGATAATAGACTATTTTAGACATAGAAATAATTTTGAAAATTAAAATATAGTAAATTGTCTTGGAATTCAGGATATTATAATATTTACTATATAGCACATTCAAGCCAAAATCTTCGTCATTTTACTCCTAGATTTATAGTGAATGTACTATATTTTGAAAATTAAAATATTTGTAGTACATATAATCTTTTAATTAGTCTCCCATAAACGAAAAGATAATCTCTCTTTCTCTAGCATGATCGAGTTCGAATAAAAGGACTCTCTGTCGTCTTCCAAACATAAGTTTTCATTTATGTACAGGAATAGTCTCACTAGTATTTCCTATAAGCATCCCTCTGATATGTGCATGGCCATTGAGACATTCTTCTTTGTTTTTGCACATGGTTTTGGGGTCTCTATGTTCGAGATCGTTATGTCTGTATATTTCATCTATGGAAACATTTTTGTCACACCACACTTTGAGATCATTTCGAAATCACTCCTCTGCTTCGTTGATTTTGAGTATAGCTGTAGTATGGCGGGTGAATATGTTAACAAGTCAATCCTTGCATGCATGGTCAGAAATAAATTTTTTTATATCATCGGTGATATCTATGATATCAAAAGGTTTTGTTGTATGATATATTTTACTAAAAAAATACATTTTATCTGATCAAAATAAAAACGTTTCGTGAGTATACCCAAAGATATCTCCATTTCAATGATTTTTTATCTCCTTGACTTTCTTTATAAAATCTCTATCATTTTCATACATAAAAAAATATATACCTATCTATGAAGCATATATACCAATCAAAAATTATTAACGTCATTGACGAAGCTTTTGATGCGATGATAGAATGAGAGGAAAAATATACCATAGTGCGTTTATTCGATAGCGTCACTGAAATCACCTTTCTTTCAGATATCTCTAGAAAAACAACGGGCGTTCGAATCGATATGATTCGTAAATATCGCAACAATTTCATCAGAGTGGTGTGTTTCGAGGATGATCATACTCCTATTCATGAACTATTATCATTCAAAACTCCTAACGATAAACATACTGCTTTATCATTTCTTCGTAAAAACGATATTCTTCCTCTACCTGAAGAATTTAGAGAAATGGGACTACTCTCTCGTTTTATGAGTTGCACGCTTATAGACGAAATATTGGATGGTGGTAGTATGACTGAAAACTAATACCATTTTTATTTTTAAATAGTATAATTATACCGGCGATATTTCAGTTTACAAGCGACGAATAGAATGAGGAAGCGAGTAATTCTGAAATATCGCCGGTATAAATTTTTACTGCCTCGTTTTACGGGTCAGTTTTTTTATAAAAAAAAATTATTCATAGAAATATTCGCCGAATTTTGATTTCAGCCTTCTATACGATATCAACTCCATCTTTTTGACTCCTAAACTCTTTAAGGTTTGATCAACAGAGAATCAACAGGTTCCATATGGAGCAGATTTTCGATCATCACCTATCTTTGATTCATATCTAAATCTCCCTATGACACCTGGAGCGAATTCTATTTCACTCTGATCTTCCGGTTTACAAAGATATTTTTTTATATCATGGGATATTTTTTCAGCAACCTTCTTGGTTAGCATATACGAACCAACATATATAGTAAAAACCTTTCCATTTTCTAAATCACCTCCTGAAAGGAATTTATGATTATATCATTCTTTTGTCAGATACTCAGATACAGTTATTACATCTTCTGGGAGTATATTGATATGGAGTTTCCATCCTACATTCCCTTCTATTTCATCATTCAATTTCATATCTTTTGCTATGATACTATTTCTCGCATCATTATATGAAAGCAAAAATCTTTCGTATTTTTTGTATGTCTCTTTAAGTATTGGATCTTTTTCAAAAGCTGTATCAAAATCAAGCGTTTTATTTACCTTTGTCTTACATTTATTTTTCTCTATATATACCTTAAAATCTTGGGTAATTTTATTTACCGGTAATAATTGCGAAAGTGAATGAAAACATTTTGCTCTGAAGTTTTTATCTAACATATCTTGATCAAAAGCGTCGAATATCTCGTTTGCAGCTGTTTTTGATGTATTCTTTTGTGTTTTTTCTGATTGAGAAAAATCAAATTCATCGAGTGATGGCTTGATCGTTTGTGGGTACTTTCCTATTCACATTGTATATCATATACTAAATAAACTGGGAGCAAGACAAAAGGAGCAAATTTAAATCTAAATCTAAATTCTAAGTGCTAAGTTTTAAGTATGGGATTTGTTTCTATACGACCTATGGTAATATACAATAGTTCATAAGTAGACAATACATTTACTTAGCGTTTAATACTTAACATTTAACATTTAGCATTAACCGTTATTTTAGTTATTTCTGCAGCATCTCTATCATCAGATCCTGGTGTCTGTTTTCTAAGTCATGGACTAATGTCTTTTTATTCTCTATGAATTTCTGGATATCGAATCCATATTCTTCGAGCATCAATGAGGTATGATCCACCCCTATGTAATGTGGCAAGATAACATAGTCTGCACCTTGTTCGTAGAGTTTAATCGCTTCGTGAATGTGATTGGATACGAGGATGATGATCAGATTTGGATTATGTTGTTTTATGGTTTTGAGTAAGACCATATTTTCATCGAATGTCTTTATCGTGCTGATGATCATTTTATTATTTTTGAGATTCAGCTCCTGGATAAAATCGATATCCCCCATATCACCATAGATGCATGGAATATTGTTTTTTTGTAAATGAGCTATGATTCATGGATTCTCATCGATAACAAGAATATCTTTGTGAGTCTTGTGAAGTAATGTATACAAGTTACTTCCAAATCTTCCGTATCCAAATACCACGATCTCAAAGTCTTTTTTGTTGATTTTTACATATTCCTTGTTCCATACTCATGGAAGCAATCTTAGTATCGGTTTGACGAGATAATAGATTTTTTCTCCATAGATCACGGAATAACTCGATCCGGCTATAGTGATGAGTCCCACCAACGTAATCATGGAAAGTATGGTCGGATCTTTGATATATCCTGAGGTAATCCCCATGGCTATGATTAAAAATGAGAATTCACTGATCTGTCCCAACGATATTCATGTAAGGAAATTGTTTTTTCTTGTATGTCCGAGGAACCCAAGGACAACCATGGTAATGATTGGTTTAATAATCAGCACAAAAAACACAAATGCTACGAGAGGCAACAGCATCGACATATTCGTTGTTCAGAAGCTTACATGCGATCATAGCAATACAAAGAAAATCACGATGAAAAAATCTCTCAGTGGTTTGATCCTGCTAGTGATTTCAAATCTATATGATGAATTAGCCAACGTGATACCTGCTATCAATGTCCCTATTTCTATACCGAAGCCCAGCCGATAGAATAATGCTCAAAGGATGAAACATCGTCCTATCGAAAATAAGAAAAGATATTCTTGAGATTCAGCTATTTTTTTTGTTATTTTTGGGATAAAATATTTACTCAGGAGATAAAGTCCTACTGCTAGTCCTATTACTTTGGCAATCAAACTTATGATGATAATCGCCGATGAGGTATGATCGATGCTTTTGAATGTTGCCATTCACAATATCAGGAGCATGACTATTAAATCCTGAACGATAAGTATCCCTATACTGAGTCTTCCTTGTGTAGATTCCATTTCTTCTTTGTCTCCTAATAATTTCAAGACTACGATAGTACTACTGAATGCAAATCCTATAGCCAAGAAACATGAGGTCATCGTATCGAATCCCATAAATGTAGCAAGAAGATATCCCAATCCTCAAGTAATGAGTACTTGAAAAAATCAAGCAATCACCGATGTCTTTCCCAGGTCTTTGATGATAGTAGGATTGAGCTCCATACCAACCATAAAAAGCAATAATGCGATACCGAGATTCCCAAATGACTGAAACGCTGTATTGGCTTGGAGCAATGACGGGATAAATAAGCTGATAGCGGTACCAGCGATGATATATCAGATGATCATAGGCTGTTTACACGCTTTCATTATGCCGATACTCAAGAGCACGACTCCTATGATGATACTGAGTGAAGTGAATATCTGTTCTGTCATATATTTACCATAATAAAAGAGTAAAATATTACAGGATTATCCTGTTTTTAAGATACCTACACATAATTATATATAAAATTGCTATATTTGTCAAATCTCTATAATTTATTTGACTTATTATAAAAATATTTTATCAAATTACTGTATCCCCTACTGTACGATTATATTTTCTTGATTTTTATTTCATTTTTTTTATGTTCTAATATATTTTTTACTTTATAATAAAAAACACACCATGGCAGGTACAACTAAATTCCAAGGGAGGTTTATGTATTATGAAAACATCAATGGCAAGGAAAAAAAAGTTTTCAAAGAATTCACTGATCCAAAGAAATTCAATGAATTCACCAAAAAGTATCCTATGCCTACATTAGGAAGCATGTTTGGACTTATTTTACCAAGTAAAAAGGCTCTTCCAACAAAATCTTCTAAAGCATGTTGCGGATCATGTGGATTTAAAGCTAAAGCAAAGAAACCTGCTAAGAAGAAATAAAACAAAGAGATTAAAAACTAAGATATAAATCACAAGAACTAGGATAAAGGGATTAGAACAAAGGGAAATGTGGACCAATTCCAATATCCATTTACCGCTTACTAAACTCCAAGTCATAATTTTTTTAGATTACTTATCATGGTTTTTCAAATCCCATATTTCTGGCTCCATGCTACTAATTCTAGAGATTTATGTCCCGATTTCTGTCTTTGTCAACTGTTGATAATTGGAAAGCATTGAATTTTCTTTTGCTTTTCCTATATTCTTTGATGTCAAAAGTACCAAGACTTTTGAGGCTCTATTGCCTTAAAGTTTTTTTGTCTGCATTAAACCGACAGATTAGATTGAAAAGATGGATTGGACGGATTAGGCCTATCTAATCTATCCCGTCTATCCAGCCTATTTATTTAGTTTATCAGTATATCCATGAGAGAAGACGATAAAAAAATCATTGCTACAGGAATCGTAGTACAGCACCCTATCGAAGATGAAATCTCTAAATCGTATATAGAATACGCGATGTCCGTTATCATATCACGTGCATTACCGGATACGAGAGATGGATTCAAACCCGTATTGAGAAGGATTCTGTTCGCGATGTATCAGATGAATAATTTTTTCAATCAGAAACATAAAAAATCAGCGAGAATTGTCTGAGAAGTTATGGGTAAATATCATCCACATGGTGATAGTAGTATCTATGAAGCAATGGTCCGTATGGCCCAACCATGGGCATTCAGATATCCGCTAGTTGATGGACAAGGTAACTTCGGTTCTATCGATGGTGATGGAGCTGCAGCGATGAGGTATACTGAAGCAAGATTGACGAAAATAGCTGAAGAGATGCTTACCGATATCGAACAGGATACCATTGATTGGAGAGATAATTTTGATGGATCGCTCCAAGAACCTATCATGCTTCCTACCAAATTTCCTAATCATCTCTGTAATGGCACCATGGGTATCGCTGTAGGTATGGCAACGAATATGGCACCACATAATCTGAATGAAGTGCTTGATGCAGCATTACTGTTGCTTGAAAAAGAATGAAAACCATTAAAAAGAAATCTGAAGAAATCCTGAAAAATCTGAGAAGCTATATCAAAAATCTGAGAAGATCCTGAAAAATCTGATGGACTGATAAAGTGATGAAAAGATGCTATCTTAGAGAATGGTTCAGATATATCAGCCGATTCTTCAGATTTTTCAGTTGTCAGTATCGATGATATCATGGAGATTATCAAGGGTCCTGATTTCCCTACCTGAGGTATTATCTATGATACTAACAACATCAAAGAGGTGTATAAGAAAGGAAAATGAGGTATTGTGATGAGAGGGAAAACCCATACAGAAGAAGATAAACATGGAACTATAGTTATAATAGACGAAATACCTTATTTAGTAAACAAATCTACGCTTGTTGCTAAAATCGGTGAATTAGTTGTCGATAAAAAAATTGAAGGCATTTCCGACATGAGAGATGAATCAAGTAAAAATAAAATCAGAATAGCTATCTATCTCAAACCTGGTATCGATGCTAATAAAATTCTCGTAGAATTATATAAATATACAGAACTGCAATGTGCATTTAACGTCAATAATGTATCCCTCGTAGAAGATGGCAAGCAACCAAGACTTCTGAATATCAAAGATTTATTGATGGAGTTTGTAACCTTTAGAAGATCGGTTGTCTATCGCAGATCAGTTTTCCAATATAATAAAGCAAAAGATAGATTACATATCCTCGAATGATTGAAGAAGGCGATTGATGTTATCGATGCCGTCATTGAAACAATCAAAAAATCTGAAACTAAGCAGGATGCAAAAGACAATCTGATGAAAAAATTTGAATTTTCTGAAATGCAATCTGAATATATTTTGATGATGAGACTCCAATCGTTGGTCGGTCTAGAGATTCAAAAGGTTATCGATGAGATTGACGAGAAGAAAAAACTTATCGAAGAATTGCAGGATATCATCGATCATCCAGAAAAACTTGATTGAGTAATCAAAGAAGAATTCAAATATATGAAAAAACACTATGGAGATGAGAGAAAAACTGATCTTTCTCAAGATCTCAGTGTATATAATGTCTCTGGAAGTCTCAAAGCATTTATGGCTACTGCAGACAAAGTCAAGGAAGATGTTATCGTATGGATTGGAAATGATTATAGTGTTAGAGTGTTGTATCAATCTAGAATCCAGGCGATACCAGAAGAAACTATGGACCTTATTTATACCCACAACCAAGATAAATTGATTGTCATTACAGATATCGGTGAATTAGTCGTCCAGAGATTAAAAGATCTTGGAAGTTTTGCTATGAAACAAAATGCGTTGAATTTGAATGAATATTTCTGACTCAAATGAAAAATTATCTTCGCTAAAACGCTTCACTTCGATTATCATCATCTTATCTTCCTTACCAATCAGAATAGCTGTAAAAAAATAAAGAAAGAATTGGTGCTTTCATTCAAAAAATTTCCAACTGTCATCATGAAGCTAGCTGATAAGGAAAAAATCTTGAGTGTAGAAGCGGTAAATGATACGGATAATATCTGAATCGTTACGAAACATGGATGGATGCTCCTTTTCAAAAGTAGTGACCTCAGACCTATGGGGAAAACTGCTGGATGAGTCAAAGCTATCGAGCTTCAAGAAGGCGACGAAGTAGCAAATATTTTTTTGCATAAAGGAGAACCGTTTATCCTCATTCATGCTAATAAAAATTGAAAACTTCTTAATCTTGAAGATTTAAAAATATGGAAAAGAGCAAGGAAAGGTCAGGTAGTCATGACTGGTAAAGAAATCCTTGAAGGAGGAATCAGTATCATAGAATGAGCAATCAGAATCAGATTCAAAGATACCACTATCAAGACCTTACATTCCAATGATATCCATCTCGATGAAACGGAAACACCATTAGCAAAGATGGTTGATAAAGATATCGATGTCATCTATAGGCCACGAGAAGAAAAAGATGAAAATCTCAGATATAAAGAAGAAAGAAAAAAAGCAGAAAAAGAAGCAGAAAAATTAGAGAAAAAAATGTCAGATGATGAAAAAGAAATTTCAGATAATGAACAGAAGATTACAGATAATAACGAAACTGAATAATTACCTGCTCTCTCTAACCGGATATATTTAGCATTTATATCAGTCTCTATGTCAAAAAAACACATTAGTTTCCTTGTTGTTTTCAATGTTTTTCTTGTTCTGTTGGCAAGTTTTATCCTTCGGTGAATGGTTAAAAATAAGCTTACTACCTTATGAATCTCTATGGAGTCTCGTATGGGCAGTACAGTAAATGATATTAAAAAATACAATCTTTTGGCATTACAATCCTCTCTAGTTGAAACAATCGTTCAAGCAAAGAAATCTGTTGTAAACATTACTATCAGCAAAGATGCAAAAGTCTATATGGATGATCCTTCTCAGCTCAATGGTCCATGAAATATCCAGACAGCCAAAATCGGCTGATGAAGCGGTATTATCGTTTCCAAACAAGGATATATCCTCACCAATAAACATGTTGTGCAAGATACTACTGCTAAATATTCTGTCACCTTATATGATGGCAAAACATATAATGTAGATAAAATCTGGTTTGATGATCTCTTGGATTTGGCGATTTTGAAGATTGTAGATTCCCAGGGGAAACCCATTGAAAATCTCATACCTGCTTCTTTCCTTCCCTTGGATACTCAAGTAGATATTGGACAATTCGCTTTGACTATAGGAAATTCACTCTCTAGTTATGCCAATAATGTCACTATGGGCATTATCTGAGGCAAAGATAAACAACTCATAATCAATAAAAATAATCTCTATATCTGACTGTATCAGACGGATGCGCTTGTCAATCCTGGGAATAGCGGTGGTCCTCTCCTGGATATCGAAGGAAACGTTCTTGGTATCACCACTGCTACCACACAATGAGCATGAATAGCCTTTGCATTACCGATAAGCAAAGAATTTGTAGCAAGTACACTCAAATCTATCGAAACTTTCTGAAAAATTGTAAGACCTATTATTGGTATCCAATATGTAGATATCACACCAGCACTTAAGCAAGAGAAAAATATTACTCTAGAGAGTGGTATCTCTATTACTGATGTACTCGTTGATCTGCCTGCATTTCAAGCTGGGCTTAAAATATGAGATAGCATCCTTAGCATCAATGGCAAAAAAATCAATAATCAATTACCATTTCTCTATCAACTCTATACCTATATTCCTGGCGATCAGATTAGTTTGGATGTCCTCAGAGATTGAATCAAGCTTACTGTAAATGTTCTTTTAGGCTGAAATACACAGTAGAATTACCTTATTTCACTGAAACATACTAGTTATGACATTATTTCTATAAATGTAAATCTCAATACTCTCGGTAAGCTAAGAAAATTTGAAAATAGGCACTTTTTTGAGTACACTTGAGTATTAACATTTATCCTATAAATTGATAGTATGCCTACGTATATACCCGACTCGCTTATCAATGAGATAGAAGAACTCAAGGAACTATGAAAATTTGATGAAGCTATCAAAAAAGTTAATACAATCCTATTTAGGGATCCAAATAACGAAGATGCACTTTTGCAGGTGACTGACATCCAATATAGAAAGTGAGATATCGGTAAGGCTACTAAAGCCATAGACTTTTTGAATGCTAATAAAAAAAATGCTGATCCACTCGGACTCTATATAAAAGGTGTTCTTGAGATGGAAAAGAATCATCGGATGGAAGCAAAAAAATATCTCCAACAAGCATTGGAGATCACCAAAGCAGAAAATCATGAAATTTTGAGATGCTATGGACTCTGTGAATATCGATATGGGAATAGGGAAAAATGACTTAATTTCATCAGGGATGCATTCCAGATCAACAATAGCGATGCAGAAGTCATCTACAATCTTATAGAACTCTATATCCTCGAACATAAATACAAAAAGGCAAAAGATATGATCAAATATTTTTATAAACATCGCGAGAAATTACAGACAATAGATAAGCAGATCGATTTCTATGATCAGAAAATCTCTTTGTTTGAAAAGTTTATCAGTACACAGCATATGTTTAAAAAATAATTACGAATTAACGGATTACGAATTACGAATTAATAAATTTATCATCTCTCATCTATCATTTATCATTTTATGTAATGAAGTAATGCTCAAAAGTTCACTTTCAAAAATCTTCAAACACGACCTTGGATCATTGCTCAAGACGTCTTGGACAAATATTCTCTGAGTGAGTATTTTCATCTGATTCTTGCTTTTTCTGTTGAATATCTTTTTGTGAGTATCACTCTATGCACACCAATTCACTGGACAGCTAAAAGATAGACTCGGCATGTACTTCTATATCAAGGATGTCGCTGTTGATCAGACTGGTAGTAGTGATGTGTATAAACAAGTGATTTCTCTCAAAGATGAATTGGAGGCTAATGGACTGAAAGTAATGTTCTCGTCCAAAGATGATGCCTTAGCGTTCTTGGAAAAGAAAATCCCTGATGTGGTCAGTAATTTTCAAAAATTTGGGATAGATAATCCCCTCCCCGCTACCTTATATGTCATGTTTGATAGTGATAGCAAATACGAATCGCTCAAGACAACTATCCTCAAATATAAAGATATCATCCTCAATACCAAAGATATCGATGCATGATCTACGATTAAACAACAAGAAAATAGAGTCCTTACCATCATCAATCTAAGTAACTTTGTGGTAGGCCTATCGTATTTGATCATTGCTATCCTATTTCTGATTATCATTTCATTCTTAGGTTTTTTGCTCAAGAACATCTTTCATACTTTCCATAGGGAACTTGAGGTCAAGAAAATCTTGTGAGCGACCTACAATCAGATCATCCAAGGATTTGTAGCATTGACGGTCAACGTCCTCTGATTCTCATTCTTGATCTGTTTAGCACTGCTCTTGATCAGCTGAATCACGATCAACTTCTATATCTATAGTCTCTTCAATGTAACCATCCGAAGCGTATTTAGCAATATCGCATTGGTTCTCGGTATCTTTATCGGAGAGATCGTTGTCGTCGCAGGCGTCGGTTTCGCGTTTTCATACTTCTTTGCTCGCGCACTCAATAAGAGACTATAGTTGATAGTCGACGGTCTTTAGAAAATAAAATAAAAAAACAGATGAGCGTAGTGGCTTGTCTGTTTTTTTCTTACTATAGACTATCGACTAATGACTATCGACTATATTGGTTGTGTTCCTGTTTTCTTCATCTGTATATCTCATACCACTTCTTTCATCTTATCTGAGATCTCTTTTGAATCGTATATGGATGCATATTTTTTGAAGAAAGCTACCATTGCTTTATCTGGTCCAAAATCTGCAACCTCTCAACTATTATCGGGAAGATTAATCAAATCGCCAACAAATTCTTTTCATAAACTTTTAGTAATAATATTTAGATATCTGCCGTCACCCAATATGTTTCACTTGATAAAATATTTCAATAATTCGCTATATTCTATACCAGTCTTCTTTGCCATCTCTTGGACTAATCAATCAATTATATAGATATAATATGTGTACGCACCGTTATCGGAGACATTCATTCAATAATTATTTAGCATATTAAGCGTTATTATCTGTGTAAATCCTTCGTTCAATAATGCTCATAGCTTCGATGTATGTCATCAGACAAGTATATTCTCATATCAACTTTGTCATCATATCGAAACTGTAGTTCCCCCTCATGTACTTGTTCTTTTGTTGTGATTATAATCATGAAATATTTTTATATTTTTGCGCGCAATACTGTGGATAATCTCATGTATTACCACCGCAAGTTGATCTATCCTAGACATTTTTTCAAAAATCGTATTATTTATGTGAATAGAGATTCATTTATTAATCGCTAAAAAGTATTTGTCTGATTCATAAAAGAAGATATTAATCTTTTCTCAGAAATTACTCGGTAAAGTTATTGATAGACTATTACAATATTTGATGATATCGTGTATCGCAAGGTCTTTTAAGTTTTTGATTGCTTCTGTGGGTTCTATTCTTTTTCATAGAGTTTGATCCGGTTCTCACATTTGAAGATTCTCGGCAATGCTTCTGTTAACATTGCCTTTGTCCAGGAATGGTGATTTATTAAGGAAAAAAACTCAAAACAAATCATCCATGTTTTTTGAGTATTTCTTTTTATTTTCCAAAGAAATGTCTTGAGATGCTAAAGCCATATACGAGAGACGATCTAAATACATCTATTATATAGCTATCGTAAAGAAAAAGCAAATCTTACCTATTTTTTTGCTAAAGACTAAGAACTAAAGACTTCGACTATATCGGTCGTGTCCCTGTCTTCTGCATTTCAATATATCAGTTTATCCCTATTGTGTCGATGATGCCTTTGAGTCTCAATAGTGTGAGTTCGTCTTTTGTCCGTTCGCTATTTGGAGCTGAGATGTTGCCGAATTCGTGAGTGTAGGCTTCATCTGTGTTTTCTGGGACTACATCGTCAAGCTCTTCAAAATTCTTTGATCCAGGCAAGGGCGTTACATTGAAAAAGTTTAGATAGTCAGCTCAGATATCTTTGAGCTCTTTATATAATTATTTGATATTTAATGTCAATACTGTTGTGCGGAAAGCTATTGTTGTGGCTAGCCTTAGTAAGTCATAAAAAAACAGATGAGCGTAATGGCTTGTCTGTTTTTTTGTTTGGTAGATCTAATGTTGATACTTTATATCCCCTTATTTTATAATATTCTTCCCTTCCTTTCCATCAAACTTTGCCATATCAGATTCATCTAACATATTAAATTCAATAGATTTCCATGAAATGCTGTCATATAACTCTTTAGCCTTTAAGTACTCTTTAGCAGTAATTCCATAGTCATCACAAAATGTTGTGATATCTTTTCTATTCATATTTGCCATTATCATAGCAGTTTTTGCATCTACTTTATATATATCTTCAAAGATCATTTGCATCTTGTTCCTTATGAGGAATTCTCTTTTTTTAACATCATTTTCTATCTTTGGAAAATTAGCTTTTACCAATAAATTATCAGAAAGTCTTAATTCATATGTAGAAGTAAGTGAAAAATTATCTATAATATCCTCCCCTTTCTTTTTTGTTTCTTCTTTTATTTTTTTTTGGTTATTAATAATTATAGGTGCTATAATAATGTTCTTTGTGTTGGTGGCATTATTTTGTTGCACTCAGTTGATTTCAGGTCATTTAGGCATAATAATTTAATTAAAGATTTAAAAGTCTTTCATTTATGTTTGTAATTATAATCAATTTAGTCATTTTGTCAAATTTAAGTGACTAAATTTATAAAACTTTGGGCATAACAAAAACAGACACGCTCTTCAGCACGTCTGCTTTTTATGTTAAAAATCTAAGGTCTAAAGACTAAAGACTATCTACTAAAGACTAAAGTCTAAGCTTCTATCTGTATTCCAGGCCCCATCGTAGGAGCAATGAACACTTTCTTGATGAGTTTTCCTTTTACTCCGGTTGGCTTGCTGTCTTCCAATGCTTTGAGGAAAGCTTTGATGTTTTCTTCTATCTGAGCATCAGTAAATGACATCCTACCTACTGCAGCATTGATGTTTCCTGTCTTATCAAGTTTGAATTCCATCTTTCCTTTTTTGAATTCTTCTATAGCTTGGGTGATATTTGCGACCACGGTACCAGCTTTTGGAGATGGCATGAGTCCCTTTGGTCCAAGTTGTTTAGCTACGGGAGCGAGGTCTCTGATGTGTTCTGCTGTAGTAAGCAAAACATCGAAGTCGAATTTACCTGCCTTGATGTCGTTGAGCAAGGTCTCTGTCCCTACGATATCCGCTCAAGCTTTTTTTGCTTCAGCTTCATCCGCTGAGAAAACTGCAATCCTTTTGCTCTTTCCTGTACCATGCGGAAGGATGGTTGTCCCTCTCATCATCTGATCATTGTACTTTGCGTCTGCGTTGGTTTTGACTGCAATCTCTACAGATCCGTCAAACTTGGTATATCCAGACTTCTTGAGCAAAGCTACTGCTTCACTGATAGAATACACTTTTGTGGAATCTACTGCTTTTGCAGATTCGCGATACTTCTTTCCATGAGTTGCCATTTTTTACTGTACTAACAAGATAAAAGTGGTAATAACGTCCTCCTAGGCGAACTCCCACATATAATTAAACGATTAAACAATTGCGAATTTCGAATTTCGAATTTTTTTATTTTTTTTATTTTAAAATCCGTAATCCGTTAATTCGTAATATCTTAATCAATTAATTGTGTTTAAAAGTTGTTATTTCTCAGTTTCTATACCCATATTCTTTGCTGTCCCTGAAATAGATTTTATTATAGATTCGATGTTTTCAGAGTTCATATCTCATTTTTTGAGGGCAGCGATTTCTTCGAGGTCTTTCCTGGTAAGTTTTCAGATCTTATTTTTGTTTGGTTCTCCTGATCATGCTTTAAGATTGAGTTTCCAAAGGATCAAGTTGGATGTCACAGGACTTCCTATCTTGAGCTCGAATGATCTATCTGCATAGATAGTCAGTGTGCATTTTACTTTTACGCTTGCACCACTAAACTGCTTCATGAGATCCATAGTCTTTTCGTTGAATTCTTTGATAAATTGTCCGATATTCACTCCATTTGCTCCGAGCATAGGCCCTAGTGGAGGTGATGGTTGTGCTTGTCCCGCTGGTATTTCGAGATTGAGAATGTTCGTAATTTTTCCTGCCATTGTGTAATTAATCAGTAAATAAAGATTTGATGTATGCTTTGGACTTGTGATATAATGAGTATTCCACTTGTATCAGCCAAATGCCGTCATTCATATAGACGAGCATAAGGACTTGTTTGTCCTTGTATTCTGGGAGATTGATGTAGACTACTTTGTTTCCGAATAACTTATTTTGGATCAATTCTTGCTCTGTAGCTAAAGTATATAAATCTCCCTTGAGCGCTCTTGCTATGCTTGCAAAATCATAGCTTGGCGTGCCGAGATAGATATACCAGATTCCTTTATCGTCAGTCAATGCATATTGGTATTTGATTCCTAGAGTATCTATAATCGCTATCTTACCATAATAAATACTTGTCCCAGAAAGCAGTTTGATACTAGAGCCCTTGATAACTGTCCCTGTCAGTGATTTTGTCATTGGAGTAATGATTCCTGTTTTGTTTGCTGTGATTGTTGTCCTTGTTGTCGTCGGTACTGTACCTGTGTCTTGGATGAATCATAGGTCCTGCGTATCGCCTGATAGTGAACTGATTGTCGGCATAAGATCTCCTGTTTTGCTGATAATCTCTATACTTGATCATGAAGTTTGCGGTGTCATTGATTTTTTTAATTCATTTCCTTTTACTTGATACCACACAATATATACGATCATCAGTGCCAAAAAGAGTAGCATCATCGAGTATCTCAAGATCTTTTGCTCTTTGTTGTGCATATATACTGTTGTTAAACAGGTTAAAAGCGTAGAGAAGCGAGATAAAATAATTGATAATTTATAATTGATAATTTATAATTGATAATTTATAAATGGTCTTTACGGACTATCGTAGATTACAATAGTTCATGATAAACAAGTCCTCAACTATAAACTCTACACTATAAACTATACACGTATTCAATCTCCTACCTTTCCCTTTGGTATCATAATACTAACTCATGAGCTCTACTTTATCCAGATCGATTACTACTGGAGTGAGTCTTCCTAACATTTCTATATTTACGATTGCTGTTCACTTTTCTGCATCTATATTTCTCACACTCCCCTTCATTCCTTTGAAGTCTCCTGTCTTGAGGAGAACAACATCACCTTCTTTGAATGGTATCTTGAGTTCTGATCTTTCCTGTGATTTTTTTATCTGTTCGACGATCTTTTCATATTCATCCTCTGTCAATGGAATAGGGCGTGTTTCTGCACCTACAATCAATCTCACTCCTGGCGTATTTCTGATGACATACCGTATTTTATCATTCATCTTTGATTTTACAAAGACATATCCAGGATATAGTTTTCTTTGTTTAATTATTTTTTCTCATTTCTTGAGCGAAGACTCATTGACCATAGGAGACATATAATCCTCTACAGTTGATTCCAATTCCTGCTTCTTCATCCTCTCTTTGAGGTTTTCTATGACAAGATCCTCTTGACCAGAGACAACACTCAATACATATCGTTTGAAATTATTGTCCTCGATTTGTCTCTTGATCTCTCAGGTATTTGCTTCTGATTTTTGCATATATAAACGATTAAACGGTAAAACGATTAAACGACGAAACGACTAAATGATGTATGAACATCTAAGTTTACGATTTATTTCATTGTCATGATACCATAAAACCATTTGTAAATACCAGAAAATACAGTATCTGCAGCGATAAAGTACACTCCTGCAACCACTATTGCAACAAAAATCGCAATCGTAAGATTGATAAAATCTTTTTTGGTAGGATGTTTTAGTTTTTTGACAGTTTCTAGACTATCATAAATAAATTTCATCATGAGTTCTTTTTTTTATCAATAAAAAAAAGTTTGGCATCATTAGAATAGTAAAGTCTAGTAGTTTTTCAAGGGGAAATTGACCAAAAGACTTTTTGGAATGTTAAGTGCTAAATGCTAAATTTTAAATATAAAAAATAATGTGATACTTAACACTTAGAATTTAGAACTTAGCATTCTTATTTTTATCAGATGGCGCATATATATCTTATCATCATTCATTTTTTTGTCTTGCTAAAGTTTTTTGGATTTACATATCCGATTATTTTTGCCTCTTTTTTCTGAGTTTTGAGTATTTTCTGAAACAGAGAAAGCAAAGAAATAGATGTGCGGGGTGTTTGCATAATTTTTGCGATGCCCTTTCGTTCTTCAGATTTTTTGAATGTCGTGGATGGGGGAAGTTCGATGTTGGTGAGCAAAATAATATTGTAGGCCTGTATATTATTTTTTATCCATATCAATAATTTTTTCATCTGAATCTCTGATGCTTTTTTTCCTACGCTGACATGAATTATCTCCTTCGTCTCTGTAATAATTCTAAGAAACGATAGTTGTGAGATAATATTTTCAGTAAATGATTTTCATCCTGATTGAGATTTTTTTGCACCAATATCACGAGTAATATTTTTTATTGTGACCATGGAATTTTTCCATATTTGTCAAAATACTGGTCCGTAATTATTATTATCGATGAGGATATTCTTGTCGTCATCAGATTGTTGAGAAATCATTAACAATTTTTTCTTTTTGTTATCCAGCAAAAGATATCCTGCTGCTTGAAGCAATCACGTATAAAAATGCGGTCCTTGAGGCAGGACTGCTACAGAATATGGGATTCATATTAATGATTTAAGTGTAGGTACAAGCTCTGCTGCTCATACAACATACTCCATGACTTGCTCTGCTATGACTTCGGGTGATAACATATGATTAATTTAAAGTTCTAAATTTTTTTGTTACCTCACCCCCTACCCCCTCTCCACTTTGTAGAGAGGGGTCTGGTCCCTCTCCATACCATGGGGAGCCCACCTTCGTGAATAAAGGATAAAGGGTGGGGTAAATCACAACAAAACAAAATAAATTATTTCTTGGTTGTTAAGCTTTTTTTGATCTGTATCACAAATCTATCTGCCAATCTATCACGCTTTTGCCATTCTTCATTACTCATAAAGACTACAGAGACAGCGTCGATGAAATACTTCCTGAAGATTTCATTGATATTTTCCTTGATCATATCTATCTGAGGCTTTTCACAATTTTTGTAGATGACAACGAGGTCCATTTCTAAATCTATATTGAATTTTTTTCCGAAGTAATATTGGTCGATCATCACCTCGTAGGTTATGAAAAGATTGACCAAATCATTTCTCAGTCAGAAATAAAATACATTTTTGAGAATATCATGAAATTCTGGTTTGATAGAGATAGCTCGTCCTTGATTATCCTTATTTACGTTGATGACATTTGATTCATTGAGCGAATCGACTTGTTTTTTGATTGCAGGAAACGTCCGTTCGATCTCACTTTCGAGCGCTCTCATAGAGATTCCTTGTCTTTTAAATAAGAGATATTTGAGGATATCTACTTTTGTCTTGCTGCCGAAAAGCTTCTCTAGATTCATATAATGAGACTAAAGCACTAAAATAGTGTAGTCACTGTAGCGATTTGTCGTAAAAATACAATAAGAAAAAAGCTGTCCAACTTCTGGACAGCTTATATATATCTTATAGAAAATTATATCTTATCGATAATTTATCATTAATCCACGTCCTTGTCCTCCATTAGTTAATCGAGTTTGTAGTTGAGTATATTCCGTTCATTGACCAGCATCTGTATAGATAGTTTTATGATCATCTTTATTCACATCATCTAGTAAAGTTTTAATATAACCTTTTTTTATTACTCCGTTTTCCATTTTCTTTATAGTATGAATATCACTTACATCCGATATTTTCTTTGCTATATATGCTTTTTCCTTTAGATTTAAGTCTAATCTTTTGTTGGCAGCTATAAGTTCTGTTCATGTCAATCCACCCTTTATTCTGTTTATCTCTTTTAATTCTTTATCCAAATATGCTGTTCTTGCTGCATCTATCTGACCTATTTTAGTAGTCGTTACTTCTATAGCTTTTCGTGCATTTGAAAAAGATGATCCTACCAATTCACTACTCTTTTTTGTATAATTTGTGATATCAGTATTGATAGAAGCAAGGGAGGTAGTTAATCCTAACTTAGTTGCTGTAGCTTGTAGTGCTTTAAGCTGAACGACAAGTTTATCAATAGCTGTTGACTGCGCATAAGGTGAATCTGTTCCTAAAAGTATTTTAGCATACTGGGTTTCTATTATTGCTCTTTGTGCGTTTTGCTTAACTGTTTCATTAGCTTTATACATTTTAATTATAGCTTTACATAGTTCAGGTGCATATTTTGCTAGATCAACCGTTCATGTAGCATCTACAAATTTTGTCAAATCAAGTGTGTATATTTGTCCTTTAATTGATAATGTGCTATTGGTTGATATATTGATATTCAATGTTTTTTTTGTTTGATCAATAGTATAATATCCATTAGAAGACGAAGCATTGCTTTGGAGTGTTCACGTCGTTTTATCGAAAATTCATTCCGCTGATGCTCGAACAAAGAATCGTTGCATTGGAGTAGTCATATACCCTTTCATATCATTATAACTTATTAACTCGACTTGATCTTTGATTTTCTTCTCCATCAAATTTCCTACGTTTAGTGTATTAGTTCCTCCTGTATTAGTTCCTCCAGTGTTGGTTCAGCTAGATTTTTGTATATCTTGGATTGATTTGATTGTTTCTTGACCAATATCTCAATCAATACCATGTGTAGTACCTGCAATTCATGATTTTCTGTAATATACACTTTTTTTATTAGCCAATAAATACATCTGGATTCGAGCTCATAATTCAGAACCTCTTGCAACGGGAACATATTCTGTTCATACCTTTATTGAATACTTTGCTGTATCGTAATTATCAACAATGTCTTTTAATGTCATAGTTTTTTTATTTGCCCCTTCTCCAAGTTCAAATGTCTGTGCAGCAAGCACTGTTTCTAATTTTTCAAAATCTTTAGCATCTACTGTATTAAGTTTTTTTACTTCAGTTTGATTTAATTTCCAAGTCTCATTTGTTTTCTCGAGACCGATATCAGTAATAGAATTAATAGAATTAGTAGTCATTTTAATGGTATAAATGAATAAAAAGGTATAAAAAGTACCAAGTAGTATATATTATAGTATATTTAACATATCTTCTGCTTCCTTCTGATCCTTCTGATTTTTTTCACTATTGGTTTTTTGAATGGAAGCTATTTTTTCTAATCTTTGCTGTGCATCTGCTGTCATTTTTTGATCGTTGCTCTCCAAAGCAACTTTCATAATCATAGTATAATTCCTTTCCAGGAAGTCATCGGTAATATTAGAATTGTTTTGAATGAACATACTAATAGCTTGTGCCATATCCATTTTGTCTTTTACATAATCTAACATAGCAATGACTTTCTGTTTTTTATCATCATGTTTAAGTCATGTGAAGTCTTTAAATAACTGATTAAAATCTGTAGTCATTGATTAGATAAAGAATAAATGTATCTTAATTATAGTCAGAATTTTTTATTTGTCAAATTTTCTAAGACTTTTTTTCTAGGTCCCAAAATTCGACACTTTCTTCAATCAAAAAACGGTATTTGTTTTTTGAAGGAGAATCTGTCAAATTTTCTAAGACTTTTTTCTAGGTCCCAAAATTCGACACTTTCTTCAATCAAAAAACAGTATTTGTTTTTTGAAGGAGAATCTGTCAAATTTTCTAAGACTTTTTTTAATGGACTTAATTTGATTCATAATTCAACCATAAAAACATGAAC
>Ga0118677_10003669_pt1 | contig 28809 bp, 25 predicted proteins | sample AliMusrvi5mmetaG_FD_86154 | JGI IMG/M metagenome (GOLD analysis project Ga0118677, IMG submission 86154) | reverse complement strand
CCGGATTTGGGAATAGGGAAAATTGACACTATAGATATCTATTCCTTAAGAATCAGTAAGGGGAAAAAGCTCACAGGGGTGCTTGTGGCAAAATGGTATTTTCTAAATGCGTTTGCCCTGAATAGATAACGGATTATGAGCCGGAATTAACCTGAATTATTCGAGGGGCTAATGATTAAATTTCAAAGAAGGATTATCGCAGGAGTCTATACCGGTATGAATTTGGAATTGGATGGGGAGTGTTTCTATAAAAAAGAAGCAGGAGCTCCATCCCGGTTACCCGGGATGAAACCCCTGCTTCAAAATTATTATTAAACTAATTGTTTACTCTTTTTGAATTTCTTTGATTGTGTAATTGTATCGTATACAATTGGTGCAGCATTAAATACTGATGAATAAGTTCCAATACCGATACCGATCATGAGGGCAAACGCGAAACCTTTGATGGATGTACCACCAAAGAGGAAGATGGCAAATAACACAATCAATACCGTTAACGAAGTACTGAAGGTACGACGCAGGGTTGAGTTCATCGCATGATCCATTGTCTCGGCTAAACCACGTTTTGGGTATAAATGACGGAATTCACGGATACGGTCATAGATAATTACCGTATCATTAACTGAATACCCTATCACGGTTAGAATGGCCGCAATAAACGATTGGTCAATTTCGAGCGAGAATGGCAAAATGCCATACAACAGCGAGAATGCACCCATAGTGATAATTGAATCATGAGCCAGTGAGGTAACGCAACCCAGACTAAATTGCCAGCGATCAAAACGTAATAAGATATAAATGAAAATTAATACCAAGGAGAATAATACCGCCAAAATTGCATCCCGGGTGAGCTTATCCGAAATAGTAGGACCCACTTTCTGCGTGCTTTTTAAATTCACTTTGCTAAATGCATCTACTGAAATATCCCCGATAAATCCGCCTTTTTTAAGCCCTTCATAAAGTAACTCTTCTACTTTATTGTCAACATCAGTGCTGGTCTCTTCAATTTTATAACCAGTAGTGATACGCACCTGATTATTGTTTCCGTAAGTTTTAACATCAGGAGTTGAATTAAAGATCGGTGTTAAAGCATTTTTAATATCGTCCACTTTTACATCTTTGTCGAAACGTACAACATATGTACGTCCACCTTTAAAGTCGATACCTTTATCGAAACCGCGAACCGCGAAAGAAATTAACGAAAGAGTGATCATAATTCCTGAAAGCGTATAGAAGATCTTACGTCTTTCGATGAAAGGAAATTTTACGTGTCGCAACCAGTTTTTTGAATAGCTTGTTGTAAAGGTAATATCTTTGTTCCGGTCCAACTGTCGTTCAAAGATCAAACGGGCAATGAAGATTGCTGTAAACAGTGAGAATAAATCACCAATAATCAATGTGGTGGCAAAACCTCTGATAGGACCAGATCCAAATATATAAAGAACGATACCAGTCAGCAACACCGTAACGTGTCCGTCAATAATAGCGGAGTAGGCAGCCTTAAATCCATCACGGACCGCCAGTCTAAGTGTTTTGCCGGCCATTATCTCTTCCTCGACACGCTCATAAATAAGCACATTCGCATCAACAGCCATACCCATGGTTAATACGATACCTGCGATACCCGGTAAGGTTAAAACAGCCCCGATAGAAGCTAAAACCCCTATCTGGAAGAATACGTTCACGATCAGGGCTATATTGGCAGCGCCCCCAGCCTTGTAACTGTAAAAGAAAAGCATGTAGCCCAACACCAATATGAATGCGATAACGAACGACCACATACCACTACTGATGGCTTCCTGTCCCAATGAAGGTCCTACCACGTTCTCAGCAATAATTAAAGCAGGAGCAGGCATTTTACCTGATTTCAGAATGTTTGCCAAATCCTTTGCCTCTTCAACACTTTCCAGACCTGTGATCGAAGAACGACCTCCGGTAATTTCACCGTTAACATTCGGATACGAACGGACATAGCCGTCAAGTACGATGGCAATCGATTTGCCAACATTATCCTTGGTTAGGCGGGCCCAAACTTTAGCACCTGTGCTGTTCATAGTCATGCTCACTTCAGGACGGCTACCCATATCGGCATAATCCTGTCGTGCATCAACAATCACATCACCTTCAAGAGGTGCGCGACCATCGCGTCCTGTAACCTTAATGGCGATCAGACGGAAAAATTTCTCTTCTTTATCAATCGATTTTGCAGTCCATTTGAAGGCGAGGTTACGTGGAAATATAGCCTTAACCGGACCCATTTTCAGGTAAGTGTTTACAAGAGCAGTGTCTTTCCATTGAGCTGTTCCTACAGCTGCACCCGGGTATGGTTGTCCTTGCTGAGACATGCTAGGGTGAAGAATTGTAAACAAAGGGTTTTGTTTACTGGCATCAGCATTTTTAGCTTCTGTAGCGGCATCAGTTTTTGCACCTTTTTCCAATTCGTTCAATAAAGTATTGGCTCCTTTGGCTGTTGCAGCTTTAGTTGTATCAGCAGGAGTTGTAGAAGGCGAAGTTTTAATGGATTGAATTTCAGCAATCTTTTTGTTTGCCTGGCCAAGATATGGTAATACCTCACTGTTGTCATAGGTTTCCCAGAACTCCAGGTTGGCAGTTCCCTGCAAAAGTTTCCGTACACGTTTCGGATCGTCGATACCAGGAAGTTCAACCAGAATACGTCCTGCAGTTTGAAGCTGCTGAATGTTTGGCTGGGCAACCCCGAACCGGTCAATCCTGGTACGGATGATGTTGAATGAATTATCGATGGCCACTTTGGTTTCCTTGCGCAATACATTCAGCACTTCTGCATTGGTTGAATTGTATTTAATCTGGTCTTTCAATTCAATCGTATTGAAGATGGAAGCCAGTTTGCCGCTTGGTGAAATCTCTTCAAATGATTTTCCGAAGAGCGTTACAAAATCTTCCTGACTTTTCAACTCTTTTTGCTTAGCCAATCTGATAGCTGCATTAAATGTTGAATCTTTACTGAAGTTTGACAATGATTTAACCAGATCAACGACCGAAACCTCAAGGGTGACGTTCATACCGCCCTGCAGGTCAAGTCCAAGACCCAGTTCGAGTGATTTAACTTCCTTAAACGTGTATTTACGAAGACCTAACAGATTGTACACCGTTTCGCTCGACATGGAATCGAGGTAAGCCTGTTCCCTGTGTTTGTCTCCTTTTGCATACACTTTGGCTGCACTTTCAACCTGACGTGCCTTATAGGTAAACATCAGCTGATAAATGCATATCAAACCAAGGAGTAAGGCAAAAAGCTTAATTGCACCTTTGTTTTGCATCGAATTAAATTTAAATTGTTTAGTATTAATTATTTATTGAATTATTATTTTGGAGGAATACTTCCATCTCACTACAGATAGACAGTACCTTTACAGTTTGGGCGAAAGAGTTCCTTCCGGACGAAATCGTCAGAAATTAAGAAAGCGGAGGAATGTCGTCGGGGCTTTCGTACAGAACCCGGTTAAAAGGTAAAGAATGAAACATGCTGACAGCCGGTATAAAAGAATGGCTGGTTTCAGCTTTCATCATTTGGAAAGTCCTTAAATTATAATATTTCAGGATAAACTTATCCTGGGTACATAAAAAGCGAAGGCGAACAGAGTAAAGATTGACCGAAGTCTTTAAGTTGAAGTTAGGTACCTGGTTGCAGAAGAATAATTTGTTGGTGTCTGTATCGTCACGCACAGGTATTCTTCTGATACTGCCTGTAATATTTCGGTCGGATGAATGAACCATGTCGAATACGGCAGCGGCACTGACCAATGCAAACATCAGGCAGAGACGTAAAACCATATGTTTCGTCAAGTATTTCTTCAGGTTCATACACTTCATTTTCAGCCGCCAAATATATTTATTTTTTTCGAATATAAAGGTCTCTATTTTTTGTTGTCGAACAGGTTATTCTTATAAAAAAAAGTGTCACAATTCATCTTTTTATATCTATATGATCTATATATTTACTGCACTTAAAGATTTTTCGCAGTGGGTTAATTGAATATGAGGATTCGTATACTTAATTATATAACCTATGAGCAAATTTATTTATTTAACAGCTACACCCGAAGCTCTAATTGCTTCGATGCTGCCTCCTGTTGATTTTGGTGAATATCTTTCCACAGGAACAAAAAAAAGGAACAAAGGTCAGGCCATATTCTTTGAAGTCGACCTTCGCCAGATTGAAAAACTCATCGATATGGATAGTCTGAACCAGCGATGTGTTCCCAAACCTGACGGTAGCCCCAAAAATTCAGTTTATCTTTCAGTCTACAAAGTACTCGAAATGATCCCCCTATCTGCATTGAAGAGTTTGTACATTACTACGGATAATGGTTTTACGCTCGAACTGAAAAGAACTCCCTACGATCTGTCAAAGGAAAACAAGAGTAAGCTCTATCTTTTTCAAGAATTATGTCCGGTGTCGCCTATGGTCGCAAGTGAACTGGCGCCTTCGGCATTTCTGAAACGTCTTACCGACGGATCAACACCCATTGTTCTTCCAAAACTCTTCTTTGTTGAGCTGAACCTGGGAGATCTGGCCACTAATCCACTTAAAGGATCAGTCGATTATTTGCCATTTGCAAATGTCGCACACCTTAGAGATTGTCTGGAAGCTTTAAAAGGCGCCTATGAGAAACATATGAAAACTGTTCAACGGGTCTTTTCGGGGTCCCTTTTATACAGAACCATAGGAAGTGGCTTCTACATTGGTTCCAAGGATGATATTATTTTTTATCCTTATCCCAGCCTGACTGAGCTGGAGGACATTAATTATGAATTTTTCAGATCTATTTAATATTAACCCAGCTAAATTTTAATTACCATGGTAAGTTTACCGGGGGCAACCCCTTTTGAAGTTATAGCGATTTGGAGTGTTCTGGTTATTGCATTTTTTGGTCTTGCCTATGCGATGTTTCTTCGCAGACAAGTGATGGCCTGCGATAAAGGAACAGAAAAAATGCAGGAAGTTTGGGACGGCATTCGCATTGGAGCAAATGCTTATCTAAAACGGCAGTTAAAAACAATTATCCCGCTTATTTTCATCTTTACAATTATCCTTTTTTTATCTGTGTATGTGGTTCCTCCGACTGAAGAATCGAAACTGCGTTTTGCAGGCTATTCTGACGAATCTCTTAAACTGGTCATTGGCTTTGGACGTGCAGTTGCATTCATCATGGGCTCTTTATTTTCACTGATGGTCGGTCAGTTCGGTATGAGGATGGCTGTTCAGGCAAACGTTCGTGTTGCATCAGCTTCAAGAAGAAGCTTTGGTGAAGCACTCAAGCTCGCCTACCGTGCAGGAACTGTTACTGGTATGTTGACTGACGGCTTGGGATTATTGGGAGGCACCATCATTTTTATTATTTTCGGTGTTGCCTCACCCGATACGCTTCTTGGATTCGGCTTTGGAGGTACACTGCTTGCACTCTTCATGAGAGTTGGCGGAGGTATTTATACTAAAGCCGCTGATGTGGGCGCTGACCTTGTTGGAAAAGTTGAGGCCGGTCTTCCTGAGGATGATGAACGAAACGCTGCAGTTATTGCCGATCTCGTGGGAGATAATGTCGGAGACTGTGCAGGTATGGCTGCCGATATTTTTGAATCCTATGAAGTCACTATCGTTTCAACTTTAATTCTTGGAGTAGTGCTGTTTACTCAGACGCATCAACTTTCATGGATTATTTTTCCGCTTCTCGTCCGGGGTATTGGCGTTCTCTCTTCAATAATAGGAACCTATCTGGTAAAAGGTCAAAAGGAAGCAAAGGATAACAATGCGCTTAAAGCTATCAATAAAGGATTCTATTCCTCCGCAGCAATCAGTATCACTGCATTCGGTATCCTGGCTTATTTCTACCTTGGCGAATGGCGTTCATTCCTGTCCGTAGTAGTTGGTATTCTTTTGGCTATTGTGCTTGACGAAATTACCAAGCATTTTACAGATGGAAATTATCGGCCGGTAAAAGATATAGCCAAGAACTCAAAGACCGGTGCTGCAACTCTCTTATTAAAGGGAATGAGCTATGGATTTGAAGTAGCTGTCTGGCAGACTCTGGTCATTGCGATTACCATTTTTGCCTCTATCATGATTTATAATGGTCAACCCATTGTTTATGTCCTTTACGGTGTGGCAATGACGGGTATCGGAATGCTTACCCTGACTGGAAACAATGTCGCTATGGATGCTTTTGGTCCTATTGCCGACAATGCAAACGGAATCGGTGAGTTGTCTCATCTCGATAAGGATGCACGAAAGATCATGGATTCCCTCGATGCAACCGGAAATACTACCAAAGCCATTACGAAAGGTGTTGCAATCGGTTCAGCCGTTATTGCTGCCGTAGCCTTGTTCGGATCATTTATCACTGATGTAAGTAAAGTGCAGATTCAAATGGGCTTTGAGAAATCGGCACAACTGATCGAAACCGGTATCCGAATTTCTGTTCCAATGGTTTTTATTGGTTTGCTAATCGGTGGAACGATCCCCTGGTTGTTTTCGTCCCTCACGATCAATGCAGTTACTCGTGCAGCTGCTGAAATAGTAGAAGAGGTACGTCGCCAGTTCAGAATACCTGGAGTAATTGAACGTACTGTAAAGCCTGATTATCAGAAAGCAGTTGATATCTGTACCGTTTCAGCACAACGCGAACTTGTTCCGTTGGCACTGATTGCAGTTTTATCTCCGCTACTAATTGGTAGTTTGCTTGGTGTTGAAGCTTTAGGCGGTTTTCTTGCCGGAGTAATTCTTTCAGGTCAATTACTTGCAGTCTTTATGGCCGGTGCCGGTGGTGCATGGGATAATGCAAAGAAAACCATTGAGGATGGTCTGTATGGCGGTAAAGGATCAGAGGCTCACCATGCCGCTGTTGTAGGTGATACGGTAGGAGATCCCCTTAAAGATACTGCAGGACCTGCACTTAACCCGATGATAAAGGTTATTAATCTGGTATCTCTTCTTGCAGCTCCCGTAATCATTGCCTACCAGAAACCTGGACAATCATCGGTGGGTATGTTAATTACAGGTGCAATCTGTCTGGTCATTATTATTGGTTCAATTACATTCTCTAAAAGAGGTGGCTTTAAGAAAGTGCCATTCGAAATGTAGAACTAATAGAATCCTGAATCATACACAAAAAAGAGAGGAACCACCAGATTTGAGTTCCTCTCTTTTTGTATTTAGATATCCATATCAAATTCGGAGGTAAATACTTAATTGTTAAATCGAAGAGCTAACTTAGTTATTGCACATCAGGGGTTCTGAAACCGAATAATTTTACGGTCATAATCAATCAGGCATTTATGCTCCATAAGGATGTCTCCTCCCAAAAGGCCTGCAATCCGGCGTGAAGTATATTTTCCATAGATGTCGTTTACATGATTCAGGTCGATCAAAGCCACTTTCTGACCCATAATCTCCAACTCTCCAAAACTCAGGTTTGACATTTTGCCTACTGTCGTTTCAAGCATTCCCTGGTTAATACCTGCACTTTGATAATCTTCCTGATCATCCGATTCCATCGTCTCGTAATAGGCCTCCAGATTCATATCCAGCACCGTTTTTGAAGCGCCGGTATCTATAATCCAGTATGACGGGGATTGATCCTCAAAACGTCCTTCTATCACGAGGTGATAATTCTCTTGTTCGAGTTCAACTATTTGTAAGGGAATTTCGTATGTCATTCGTTCAGAGTTTCAGGTTTGTTATATCCTGATTGCAATCCCAAAGAGAAAGAACAATCAGATGTGTTTGAGTAATTTTGTAAACAATAAAATAGTTTTTTATAATCTTTAAGCAAACCTGATCGATATCTGTACTTTTACCTAAATGGGGATTTCTGCTTAAAAGTTTTAATGTCTGTTTTATTAATGAATTAAGTTTATTGCTGTAGGCTGAAGATTTATTTCTTTCATTCCAGTATTCAAATATTCTTTTACGGTCATTTTGTGCCCGAAGTGTCCAGATTATTTTCTCAGCCATTTGCTTATGTCTTTATCAGCATCCTCGTCAGACAAATATTGACCGTCTTTGTATTGGTTCAACGCTTCATTCACAGCACTTTTTTGTTCCGTGCTAAATACATAGGGAGTGTTGTCTTCTTCCTGTTCTATGATTTGCATTAACTCTTCAAGAAGATCAATTCTCTCAACTTGATTGATTCTTCCGGTCAGCTTTTCACGAAGTTCATTAATTGTTGCCATAATACAGATAAAAAAAGCTTCGGTATTTCTACCGAAGCTCAAATATATAATTTATTGTTTGCTTTGCTCTATAAATGCTTAGAGAATATTCATGGCGTCAACAACATCCATAATCTCTTTTACTGAATTTGCCGATGCAACCAACAGTGCCTGTTCTTCGTCGGTAAGTTTTACTTCGATGATTTTCTCAACACCGTTTTTACCCAATTTAACCGGAACACCTACGAAAACATCTTTAAGACCGAATTCGCCTTCCAGTTTCACGCAACATGGGAAAACACGTTTCTGATCCATTACAATGGCTTCAACCATCTGTGCAGCTGCCGAACCCGGAGCATACCATGCTGAAGTTCCCATCAGGTTAACTAATTCGCCACCGCCTTTTTTCGTGCGATCGATAATTTTGTCCAGTGTTTCCTGATCCAGCATTTCAGTTACAGGAATTCCGGCTACTGTGGTATAGCGGGGTAGCGGAACCATGCTGTCTCCGTGTCCGCCCATCAGTAATGCTGAAATGTCGCGTGGCGAAATGTCCAATGCTTCGGCAAGGAAAGCACGATAACGGGCTGTATCAAGGATACCGGCCATACCTAAAACTTTATTCTTTGAAGTTTTCGAAACAGCATAAGCAACATAGGTCATTACATCCAACGGATTCGAAACAATGATAATAATTGCGTTTGGCGAATATTTGATCACGTTTTCAGTAACACTCTTTACGATTCCGGCATTAATCGAAATCAAATCATCGCGGCTCATTCCCGGTTTACGTGGAACTCCTGAGGTGATAACAACAACATCAGAATCAGCTGATTTTGAATAATCATTCGTTGCGCCAACAATACGTGTGTCATAAAAATTAATGGGAGCAGTCTGCCATAAATCCAAAGATTTTCCTTCTGACAAGCCTTCTTTAATATCAAGTAAAACTACTTCGCTTACAATGTTCTTTTGGGCTACGATCTGTGCGCAGGTAGCTCCAACATTTCCGGCTCCAACAACTGTTACTTTCATAATGGTATTTTAAATAGTTTATTGTGTTTTTTTTAATTCGCATGCAAAGGTAAAAGGTATTTTGGATTGGTATCTTATTTTACTATCGGCTTAACAATTTGGTAAAGAATCAATCAGTCAGTTTGTTACGTTGATAATCAGCAAATAAAAGTTATGATTTTAACAAATAATATGGCCTGAAAAAGTTTTGGTTACAAAAGTGACATTGCTGCATGCTTTTCGTGACTCCGTTTTAAAAATAAAATTCAAACCAGTATTTTTCTAATCCTGTTTTTCTCAACAAAATTTTGTCTGAAAAGTTGAATGCCTATTCCGATGATTTTCTATAACTAATTCGTGTGAGGGTTTACGGTCTGCTGTTTCTGGTTTTTTCTCTTATTTAAGTGTTGAAGGATTAAAGAATTACTTTTAGTTACTTTATACCTCTGTCGTACGACAATGGTACGATAGAGGTATGACGGAAAAGAGAAGACTCCCTATCGGAAAACCCGTATTAAAGGTAAAGGATAACAATTTAATGGAAAATCAAACCCATATTTCAAGTCAAAACACTATTGGCAATATACTATACATTCAGCCAAAGAGTCCAGTCATATTAGGAAGGTCGTGTGATTTTAGCTGGAAACTACAGGTTATATTATTATTCCTTGCGAATATGAATTTATCAGATAATTCTTTTCCTTTGATATTGATTTTTAAGATCAATCGAATAGCCTAAACTTTTTGTGGAGATATAGGTTTATATTATCAAAAACTAAAAATATAAATTATGGCAGACAGATTATCTGATCCGATTGGGCGTTTGATGGGCCTTCGATATAAATCTCATCCATGGCATGGGGTCTTTATTGGCAAGGATGCCCCTGAAAACTTAGTGGCTTTCATTGAAGTGGTGCCGACCGATACTGTGAAATATGAGATTGACAAAGAAAGTGGTTTCCTGAAAATTGACCGTCCTCAGAAATACTCCAATGTTGTTCCTGCGCTTTATGGTTTTATCCCACAAACATTATGTGGTTCAAACGTAGGAAATTACTGTATGTCAAAAACCGGGAAGACCGGAATCAAAGGGGATGGTGATCCAATGGATATTTGTGTTTTAACCGAAAAGACGATCGCTCATGGCGATATTCTGGTGGATTCAAGGCCCATTGGCGGATTCAGGATGATTGACGGAAATGAGGCGGACGATAAAATTATCGCTGTGTTGACAAATGATGTGGTTTACAGTGAGTATAAAGATTTATCAGATCTTCCGGATATTGTGGTGCAACGGTTAAAACATTATTTTCTGACCTATAAGGATATGCCAGGCAAAATAAGCAATACTGAAATTACTCATATTTATGGCGCTGAGGAAGCCTTGGAGGTCATCAATTGTTCGATTAGTGACTATCATCAACGATTTGATAACATCGGTATTTTATTATAGTACCTTCCCAAATCCCCTCCTCAAGAGGTGGCATAAGGAATCACATTTCTGAGAATTTATCTTTTAATGGGGAAGTAAAAGTCTCCCCTTAGGGGAGATTTAGAGGGGCTTTCGTTTCAAATTGAGGTACGAGTAGTTAAATTCGTTTGTTTCATCGGTCAGGTCTTCACGGTAGCATTCTTCCCATTCGGAATAATCAACTTCAGGAAAATATACATCTGCATCAAAGTCCTGGTGGACCAGGGTCAGGTATAGCTTTCCGGCAACAGGGAAAAATTGCCTGTATATCATGCCGCCACCAATGATGAATGCTTCTTCCTCATTCTTAACAGCATTAATAGCTTCTTCAATAGAGAACACCATTTCGCAGCGGTCAAATGTTTCAGCGGGATTGTCAGTGATAACGATATTCCGGCGGTTGGGAAGGGCCCCTTTTGGAAGCGAAAGGAGTGTGTTGCGTCCCATAATGACCGGGTGACCTGAGGTGATTTGCTTGAATCGTTTCAGATCGTCGGGCAAGTGAAACAGCAGGTCATTATTCTTCCCTATGGCAAAGTTCTGCGCTATGGCAACAATGATTGATATATTTGGATGTATCATGTTATTTAAATTTATCCGTTCGCTAAAGCGAACGGCAAAGGATATCGCTTATGCGAAGGATTTTTTCAAAATTTCTCATTCAATGCATTATTCTTTGCCGTTGCCTTTAGGCAACGGATAGGAATTCAGATTTATATAGCTACGGCTCCCGGAATATGAGGATGAGCCTGGTATCCGGTCAACTCGAAATCTTCAAACCTGAAATCAAAGATGTTTTTATTTTCGGGATTGATCTTCATCTTCGGCAATGGAAAAGGTTCACGGGTAAGTTGCAGTTTAACCTGTTCCAAATGATTCAGGTAGATGTGGGCATCGCCAAGAGTGTGAATGAATTCTCCGGGTTGTAATCCGCAGACCTGCGCCATCATCAGGGTTAAAAGGGCATAAGAGGCAATATTGAACGGGACTCCCAGGAAGATATCGGCACTTCGTTGATACAGCTGGCACGACAGTTTCCCATTGGCTACATAAAACTGAATCAGGAGATGGCAGGGAGGGAGTTTCATCTGATCGATCTGGCCTACATTCCAGGCACTCACCAGGTGACGACGAGAATCGGGATTATTCTTCAGACTATTCACCACCTGGGTAATCTGATCGATATGACGGCCATCAGGTGTAGGCCATGAGCGCCATTGATAGCCATAGACCGGTCCGAGATTGCCTTCTTCATCAGCCCAGTCATTCCAGATTCGCACCCCGTTTTCCTGAAGGTATTTGATATTGGTGTCCCCGGTTAAGAACCAGAGCAGTTCATGAATGATCGACTTTAAATGTAGTTTTTTTGTGGTCAGAACCGGGAATCCCTCTGCCAGATCATACCTCGACTGGTATCCAAATACGCTGATGGTTCCGGTACCGGTACGGTCGCTTTTTTCGACCCCGTTATTGATCACATGGTTCAGTAAATCAAGATATTGCTTCATTTTAAATCCTTTTAGAACTGTCATTCATTTGAGAGGACAAGGTAACTGTTTTCAATGGAAGAGGCAAGTCAATTAAAAAACGAACGCGGATAAACTCCCTGTAATGGAAGGAGCCTATCCGCGATTAGTCGTTTGCTTATCCTGTAATGGCAGCAGATTCTGCTTCTAAAAGATTTGTTTTCCGTACGTGATTGTATTTAAATGCAAAGGGGAATATCAGGCCCAGCAACAAGGCATAAGCAGCAAAAACGAACCAGATCATCGGCCAGTTTTTCATCCCGTTTACAGTAAAATAATCGACTACCCATCCACTTGATACACCACCGATAAAGGCACCCAGACCATTGGTCATGATCATGAAAAGTCCCTGTGCGCTGGCACGTATGCGGGGATCAGCTTCAGTTTCGACGAATAATGATCCTGAGATATTGAAGAAGTCGAAGGCCATTCCGTATATAATCATTGACAGTATAAGGAGTATCAGTCCACTGTCAGGGTTGCCAAGACCAAATAGGGCAAAACGGAGAACCCAGGCAAAGATGCTGATTATCATTACTTTTTTTATTCCGAAACGGTTTAAAAAGAAAGGGATAGTCAGAATAAAGAGGGTTTCGGATATTTGAGATATTGACATCAGTAATCCCGGGTGCAATACTCCAAACGACTTGGGATACAAAGCTTTGAAATCGTGAATGAAGGGTTCTCCAAATGTATTGGTGATTTGCAAAGCTGCTCCAATAAAGACGGCAAAGGTGAAGAATACAGCCATCTGACGGTTTTTAAAAAGGACAAATGCATCGAGTCCAAGAGCGGAAAGCAATGAACCATCCTTTTTTGTGTTTGTCGGAGGACATGCCGGCATTGTGAAGGCATAGATACCCAAACCGAGTGCCGATATACAGCTAATATATAACTGCAGCGGACTCACAGACCAACCACTCAGATCGATTACCCACATGGCGGCAACAAATCCAACGGTTCCCCAAACGCGGATAGGCGGGAAATCACGGACAATATTAAATCCCCTGGAAGAAAGGATTCCATAGGCCACCGTATTGTTGAGCGCAATGGTTGGCATGTAAACCATCGCATTCAGGAGCATAACCCAGTACATCACTGCAGGGTCTTTTACTGTTGAGGCCCAAAACAATAGAAGTGCACCAGTGATATGGCACAGCCCAAAGAGCCGTTCAGCATTAATCCAACGGTCGGCCACAATTCCAAGTAAGCCAGGCATGAATAATGAGGCCAGTCCCATGGTTGAATAGATACTTCCAACTTGTCCTCCGGTAAATTTTAGGGTAACGATCATATACCCGCCCAGCGAGATAAGCCAGGTTCCCCAGACAAAAAACTGGAAGAAGTTCATGATGATCAGACGATTCTTTATTCCCATAATAGAGTTTTAGGATTGAATAGTTTTAGCGGGTTTAAAACTACAAAAAACTACCTGTTCAGAAAGAGATTGATTTGCAGAAAAGAAAAAATAATGGGATTCAATTATCAGGAAAGAATTTCAGGGATGGGTATCTTATTCTTATTCCTTTTTCCTGCGGTTTATTTCGTCACGGATTGCTGATGCTTTTTCATAATCTTCGGCATGAATGGCGTTATTAAGCATTTGTGTGAGTTCGGCAGAAGTATATTTTTCGTATTCATGTTTTCCCCGTAGTGGTTCATTACTAAGAGGCTGATGCCATTCTTCCTGACTTTGTTCATTTTCAAATTCGATTACGATACCGGCACGCTGAAGGATCTCATCGGTAGTATAAATCGGACAATCGAACCGAAGAGAGAGAGCAACTGCATCCGAAGTACGCGAATCAATGATGATTTGTTTGTTGTCACGCATACAAACCAGTTCGGAATAGAAAATGCCTTCTTCAAGCTTGTAAATAACGACCTCTGTAACTTTAATTTCAAAAGCAGTCGCGAGGTGTTTAAAAAGATCATGAGTAAGGGGTCGGGGAGGTTTTAAGCCTTCAAGTTGGATAGCAATCGATTGAGCCTCGATTGGTCCTATGATAATAGGTATTCTGCGATCTCCGTTTTCTTCTGCCAAAACCAGTGCGTAAGCTCCTGATTGTGACTGGCTGACGGAAAGTCCTAAAATATTGAGTTTAATTTTCTGCATTAAAATCTAAATAGCATAACAATATTAAACAAATATAAGAATAGTTTTGCATTCAGGTATGATTTTTGGGCATTTACATTTGCCTTTTCATCTGTATATTTTTTTAAACACATAGGACACAAAGTTTAAATAGTTCAAAGTTTAAAGTTTAAAGTTCCGTGTTTCAGGTCATACAACTTTTAACTTCTTCTGTGTGTCTATGTGTTTATCATTCAAGACAGAAAATAAATCAGAAAAAATATTGTAAACCTTTGGTGGTCACTTAAATTTATATACTTTTGCAGTCCGAAAGATTTCGTGCAGGCTCAATAAGCGGTAATTCAATGGATTCCCGCCTGCCGGAAGAAATATTAAAATTGATTGAGATGTACGCAATTGTAGAGATTGCCGGTCAGCAAATGAAAGTTGAAAAGGGCCGGAAGATTTATGTACACCGTTTGGAGAATGCCGAAGGAGAATCTGTTGTTTTTGACAAAGTTCTTTTGGTAGACGACGAAGGTGCTGTAAAAGTTGGAACTCCTGTTGTTGAAGGTGCCAGTATTACTGCAACAGTTCTGGAACACATGAAGGGAGATAAGGTATTAGTCTTCAAAAAGAAAAGAAGAAAAGGTTACCAGAAAATGAATGGTCACCGTCAATACCTGACCAAGATTCAAATTGAAGAAGTAATAGGATAACATTAAAAAAAATTTACCATGGCTCATAAGAAAGGTGCGGGTAGTTCCAGAAACGGTCGCGAATCAGAAAGCAAAAGACTTGGCGTAAAAATTTACGGCGGTCAGGCTGCAACAGCTGGTAACATCATTGTTCGCCAGAGAGGCACTGTACACCACCCAGGTTTAAATGTTGGTATGGGAAGAGATCATACCTTATTTGCCTTGATTGACGGTACTGTTGTTTTCAAAAAAAGAAGAGACCACAAATCATTCGTTGCTATTGAACCTGTAGTTGCTGCAGAACTCAACTAAGACGATACTAGATTTTCGTTAAATAATCTCCTGCTTTTCCGAAGGCAGGAGATTTTTTTATTTTAAATTTGTGGATTGAATAAAAATAAATATACCCGAAATGCTTAATCTAAAATTCATACAGGAAAATCCAGAAATGGTAGTTACAAAGCTGAAGAAGAAAAATTTTGATGCTTCTGTAATTGTTCAGCAAATCACCATATTGTCAGCAAAGAAGAATGAGATACAAACCAGTGCCGATCAGTGTAAGTCCGAAATGAATAAGATTTCGAAAGAAGTAGGACTGTTGATGCGTGAGGGTAAAACCGATGAAGCACAGGCTGCCAAAAACCGTACTACCGAACTGAAAGATACAATTAAACAGTTAGACGAAGATTTTGCACGAATTGATCAGGAAGTATTCAATTTGCAGATTCTGATGCCTAACCTTCCTTCAGATCTGGTTCCAGAAGGAAAAACACCGGAAGATAACCTGGTAGTGAAACGTCATGGTGATATTCCTGTTTTACCTGAAAATAGTATACCTCACTGGGAATTGGCAAGGAAATACGATATCATCGACTTTGAATTGGGTGTGAAAATTACCGGAGCGGGATTCCCGGTCTACAAGGGAAAAGGTGCACGTATTCAGCGTGCATTGATAAGTTTCTTTCTTGATGAAGCTCGTGCTTCAGGATATCTTGAAATTCAGCCACCCCTGATGGTGAATGAAGATTCGGGTTTTGGAACCGGACAGTTGCCTGACAAGGAAGGACAAATGTATTTTGCCACTGAAGATAAACTGTACCTGATTCCGACAGCTGAGGTTCCGGTAACGAATCTTTACCGTGATGTGATTGTGGATGCAAAAGATTTGCCGATAAAAAATACTGCTTACAGTGCCTGTTTCCGACGTGAAGCTGGTTCATACGGAAAGGATGTTCGTGGATTGAACCGTCTGCATCAATTCGATAAAGTGGAGATAGTACAAATTTCCCATCCTGATCATTCGTATGAACTGCTTGACGGAATGGTGGCTCATGTGGCAGGTCTGGTTGAAAAACTGGAGCTTCCTTATCGTATTCTTCGCTTGTGCGGTGGTGATATGAGTTTCACATCGGCCCTGACTTACGACTTTGAAGTTTTTTCGGCTGCACAGGAAAAATGGCTCGAAGTAAGTTCAGTATCGAATTTCGAAAGCTTTCAGGCCAACCGATTAAAATTACGCTATCGTGATGAGCTAACCAAAAAGCCAGTCATTGCGCATACTCTAAATGGCAGCGCTTTGGCTTTACCACGAATTCTGGCTGCACTGCTTGAAAACAACCAGACTCCGGAAGGAATCAGAATACCAAAGGTGTTGGTTCCTTATTGCGGGTTTGAGATGATTGATTAATAATTAGGAAAGAGGAAAAGGGAAAGAGGAAAAAGGCTGTTTCGGAATAATAACCGGAGCAGCCTATTTTGTTTTCTTCTAAAGCTCCTGATTTAAATTCTATTTCCAAAGATCGTTGATGTTTACTTTTACCGAAGGTTGATTTTTGCGGGTGTTAATTTTATCAATAAATTCGGGGTCATAAGCATCACTATCGTCCGTTTTGTCATCTAATACCCGGGCATATTTAATCGTTTTCAGATATTCGATTAGTCGCTTAGCTTCATTGCTTCTGGTATCAATAATTACAGTTGTCATTTTTTAGAATATTTATGCAAATATACAATTTTTGCATTAGACGTTAAAGTGTAAATTGTCAGGAAAAAGGAAAGAGGAAAAGGAGCTGAAATGTTTTCCCATCTATGAGATTTTGAAGAGGCTGTTTCCAATAGTAAGAAGATAGGTTAACACCTTAGTTTAAGTACTTTTTTAGTACTTAATAAGTATAAAATTGCGACTATCTGTATTTAAAACAAAGGGTTAATGACTTTTATCTATGGAATTGGTAAGGGTCGATGGAGACGAATCCTGATTCAATGAGGAACAAAATATTGTAAGTGTACTACCTTTTTTTTCATTGTTTTTCACACCTGGTTTCTTCATAGAATCTGCTGATCTTTATATTTACTTTGAGTGAGGGTGTGTGCAGATTTCCGTATTTTTGCTTATCTTTAAGCAAACTCAATAAGCGATGAAACTTCCTAATTTTGTAAAATACGATAGTTACCTTCAGCCTTTTGCATCAACAATCATTGCACGTCTGAATGCTGCCAAGTTAAAAGAAAAGGAAATTCTGCAGGGGACAGGTCTTTCTGAATTTGCACAGGGTCATAAATGGTATGGTTTGCATTTTGAAAACAACCAGTGGGTTATTCGGGATTGGGCTCCTAATGCTACAGCAATTTTCCTGATCGGGGAATTTAATAACTGGCAGGAACTTCCTGAATATGAACTTTATTCAATAGGTTCAGGAAACTGGGAACTGAAACTTCCGCCTGAAAAGATGACTCACAACGATATGTTTGCCTTTTCAACCTATTGGAATGGCGGACAGGGCAAACGCATTCCGGCGTGGATCAACCGGGTTGTTCAGGATAATAACACGAAAATATTTAATGCCCAGGTATGGGCACCTAAGGATCCTTATCATTGGGCGAATGAGAATTTTCGCAGGTCATCAGAAGCTCCACTAATCTATGAAGCCCATATTGGTATGGCTGGTGAAGAGCCCAGGGTTCACACTTATGATGAGTTTAGAATCCATATTCTGCCCCGGATCAAGAATGCTGGGTACAATACGATTCAATTGATGGCCATACCAGAACATCCCTACTATGGAAGTTTTGGCTACCATGTTTCAAGTTTCTTTGCCCCTTCATCACGATTTGGCACACCGGAAGAATTGAAGCATCTTGTGGATGAAGCCCATGGAATGGGTATTTCGGTAATCATTGATTTGGTTCATTCACATGCTGTTAAAAATGAAGTTGAAGGTCTTGGTAAATACGACGGAACAAGGTATCAGTTTTTCCATGATGGTCCCAAAGGTGAACATCCTGCATGGGATTCGTATTGCTTTAATTACGGGAAACCTGAAGTCATTCATTTCTTGCTTTCCAATATACGCTATTGGCTCGAGGAATTTAAGTTCGATGGGTTCAGGTTTGACGGAGTGACCAGTATGTTGTATTTTGATCATGGATTAGGTAAAGCATTTACAAGCTACGACGATTATTTCAATGATGGAACAGACCAGGAAGCGATAAATTACTTTATCATGGCAAATCGTTTGATCCATGAACTAAATCCAAATGCACTGTCAATAGCCGAAGAAATGAGTGGATTGCCGGGTCTGGCTACCCCGCACAAGGATGGCGGACTTGGGTTCGATTATCGCATGGCTATGGGTGTGCCCGATTTCTGGATCAAAACAATCAAGGAATTACCTGATGAAAAATGGGATGTCGGAAACATATTTCATGAACTGACCTCTAAGCGTTTGGATGAAAAGGTGGTAAGTTATGCTGAATCCCACGATCAGGCTTTGGTAGGTGATAAGACGATTATATTCAGGTTGATTGATAAGGAAATGTATTTCAACATGAGGAAAGATCAGCCTAACCTGGCTGTTGACCGTGGAATTGCCTTGCATAAAATGATCCGTCTAGCCACATTAACATGTGCTGGGGGCGCTTATCTGAACTTTATGGGTAATGAATTCGGTCATCCGGAGTGGATTGATTTTCCCAGAGAAGGCAATAATTGGTCTTATGCTCATGCCCGTCGGTTATGGAGTCTTGCCGACAACCATGATCTTCGGTACCACTGGTTGTCTGATTTTGATCATGATATGATTGCCCTGGTTAAAAAAACAAAGCTGATTGATATTCCTGAAGTAAATTGGGTATACGACCATAAAGGGAATCAAATACTTGCCTATTCAAGAGGTAACTATTTATTTGTGTTTAATTTTAATCCGACACAATCGTTTGTTGATTATGGAATACCGCTCGCAGCATCAAAGTATAAGATTGTATTAAATACTGATGAGGAACGCTTCGGGGGACAGCATAGGATCGATGATCAGATCACCTATTATACTCATCCGTCTGGCGGACTGACCAGTCAGCATTATTTATTACTCTATCTGCCGGCACGTACTGCCCTGGTTTTGGAAAAACAAGCAATTAAAAAAGTCAGATAAGATCTTCCTTTAAGGGATGTCAAACTGCTTTATTTTGGATGGGGTTGAAGGGTTTCTATTGTTTTTGTTGTTTCTGTTGAGAACGTTACTATGCACACAATCAGCAGAAACATTTCTGAAAAATAGAAATAATAGAAACAACAGAAAAAAAATAAGATCGAAGACCGGAAAACATACAATAGAAACATTGAAGCTGTAGAAACATTTTCAACATTTCAAACTATAGAAACATTTCAAACCCTTTGTTAATGTCCTTCTTTACTGAAATACAAATTCCTGAATTTCCATATAAAATGGATTATTCGAAAAGCATAATGTTTTTTGGATCATGTTTTTCAGAGAATATCGGGCAGAAAATGTTTGATCGGAAATTCAAGGTTGATACGAACCCATTTGGTATTTTATACAATCCAGAGTCGATTGCAAGCAGTTTGAAGTTATTGCTGAATAATCGAGTCTTTACAGAAGATGACCTGTTCTTTGATCAGGGATTATGGAACAGCTTTTATCATCATAGCCGTTTCTCGGATGTTAATCGGGAAGTGGCATTGGAAAAGATTAACAGCCGCATTCAACATTCTAATGAATTTCTTAGGGAGGCAGATTTTCTGGTAATCACCTTCGGTACAGCATGGGTTTACGAACTTATAGATACATGTCAGATTGTATCAAACTGTCACAAGATTCCGGCAAAACAGTTTAGTCGGTATCGTCTTGGAGTGAATGAGATATCTGAGACTTACCATCATTTGCTGGAGGACCTTTGGAAATTTAATCCTAATTTAAAAATCATTTTTACTGTCAGCCCGATTCGTCACTGGAAAGACGGAGCTATTGAAAATCAGGTAAGCAAATCGACACTTTTACTGGCCATTGACCGTCTTATTACCGGTTTGGGTGATCGGGGTTGCAGGTATTTTCCTTCGTATGAACTCATGATGGATGAATTGCGCGATTACCGTTTCTATGCTGAGGATATGATCCATCTGAATCCGGTTGCAATTGATTATATCTTCGATCGTTTTAACAAGTTTGTGACCTCAAAGGAGAGTATGGATTTAGCCGATGATGTGATGAAAGTTATGAAGGCTGTTTCGCATCGACCGGTTAATCCATCTTCAATGGAATACAAAAAGTTTCTGTTATTAAATCTGGATAAGATCAATAAATTAACTTTAAGTTTTCCGCATCTTAATTTTGATCAGGAGAGGATTTTCCTAAGACAAAAGTTGATTGGATTTCAAGAATAAGGGAAAAATATTCAAACTTATTAAGTCTAAATTTGTTTTATTTTTTCCGGGATATACATTCATTTTTATTACGAACCCAGAATTACGGACCTCAAAAGTCAGGAATTATGAGCTATCTTAAATTTGATAAAAACCAGTTGGTTAACCTGGAGTATTCACTTCAACGAGAGATCATTCGTGCCAACCGGAAAGGTTCCTATTTCAGTACTACAATTTCGGGATGCAATACACGTAAATACCATGGACTTCTTATTTGCCCGCTAAATGGACTTGAAGGTTCAAAGCATGTTTTGCTTTCATCGCTTGATGAAACGGTGATACAGAATGGTTGTTCATTTAATCTTGGAATTCATAAGTACGGAGGTGATTATTATGAACCCAAAGGACACAAGTACATCCAGGACTTTGAAGTTGGTAATGTACCAAAAATTACCTATCGTGTAGGAGGCAATGTAATTAGCAAAGAGCGTATTCTGGTTGACAATGAAAAGCAAATGCTCATCAGGTATACGCTCGAGGAAGCTAATTCCTTAACCACCCTTCGCTTCAGTCCTTTCCTGGCTTTCCGGAACATTCACGAATTAAGCAGGTCAAATCTATTCGTAAATACTCATTATTCTGAAATTGAGAATGGGATAAAAATTCGTTTATACGAAGGTTATCCATATTTACATTTACAGTTCTCGAAGGAAATTGAATATATACCGGCACCTGAGTGGCACTATGGAATTGAATACCCCAAGGAGCAAAGTAGAGGATATGATTATAAGGAAGATCTATTTGTCCCGGGGTATTTTGAATTACCGATTAGAAAGGGTGAAACTATTGTATTTTCTGCTTCAACCAGTGAATGTTCCCCTGCATCATTCAAAAAGAGATTTTCATCAGAAATGAAGAGTCGCTTGCTGCGTAGTTCATTTATAGGAAGTCTAAGTAATGCTGCCAGTCAATTTTTCATACAGAAAGATAACCATACAAATATTGTTGCAGGATTTCCATGGTATGGGTCAATATCAAGACAAACCTTTATCGCTCTCCCAGGTCTTACATTGGATATGAATGATCTGCAGACCTTTGAAAAGGTTATAGATACTCAGCTTGATTTTTTGGAAAGAGGATTGTTTTTAAAATATCCTGGTAACACTGAATCAATCTCTGATTCAATGGATGCGCCGCTTTGGTTTTTCTGGGCTATTCAGCAATATTTTGGTCATTTCAAAGATTCAGGAAAAGTTTGGAAGAAATATGGACCGGCAATGAAATCAATTCTTTATGCTTATAAAAATGGGACTGATTTTGATATTCACATGCTCAATAATGGTTTGATCTGCGGGAAAACTGAAAATGTAGCTTTAACCTGGATGGATTCCTATGTGGATGGGAAGCCAGTTGTGCAACGAGGTGGAATGCCGGTGGAAGTTAATGCACTTTGGTATAATGCAATATGCTTTTCACTTGATTTGGCTAAAGCCGAAAATGACGTGAGATTCATAGCTGAATGGGAAGACATGCCCCCTTTGGTAGCGAACTCATTTATTCGTTTGTTCTGGAGTGAGAAACGTCAATCTCTAGCCGATTACATTGATGGAGATTATACAGACTGGTCGGTAAGACCTAATATGCTTATTGCAGCCTCACTTGAATACTCTCCTCTTGAAAGAGAGCAGAAAAAGGCCGTGATAAGTATTGTAAAACAGGAGCTGCTAAACCCAAGAGGGATAAGGACATTGTCGCCGAGTGATGCGAATTATAAAGGTATATGTAAAGGGAATCCCCGTGAGCGTGAATTGACAATTCACCAGGGAACAGCCTGGCCATGGCTGGTTTCATTTTTTGTGGAAGCTTATCTGAAAATACATCGTCGGAGTGGAATGCCTTTTGTCAGAAAAATAATTGAAGGATTCGAAGAAGAAATGACAGGGAATTGTATTGAAACCATCTCTGAAATGTATAATGGTAATCCTCCGCATCAGGCAAAGGGAGCAGTGTCACAAGCCTGGAGTGTAGCTGCACTAATACATGCATTTAAATTAATTGAAAATTACAAGGAATGATCAGAATAACAAGAGGTAACAGTGATTATTTTTGTACTGAATTTTTGTCAGTATTCTTTATTCAACTTGTTTGAAATAGTTTTAAACATTAAAATTTTATTTTATGAAAGTTCTGATGTTTGGATGGGAATTTCCCCCGCATATTTCAGGAGGGTTAGGAACTGCCTGCTATGGATTGACAAAAGGATTGTCTGGATTTAAAGATGTAAGTGTAATTTTTGTTGTTCCAAAAGCTTATGGCGACGAGGATCAAACCAGCATGAAGTTGTTGGGGGCAAATGACGTTTTTATTACTCGAAAACAAATTCAATTTTCTGACATTGAATCGAAATTAGAATATTACGAGGTTGAATCAGGCATGATTCCATATCTTGATCCTGAAGAATACAGGAAATTAAATGCCAAAGCTGCTTTTGAAAAAAGATCTCTGGTAGAAACAATGTTGGATGGCAAGATATATTTTTCAGGCAGATACGATGGAAACCTGCTTCATGAGATTTATAATTATTCTATTGTTGCAGAAGTTATTGCCCGTGAAAACGAGTTTGATGTGATACATGCACATGATTGGCTGACTTATCCTGCGGGAATTGCAGCAAAGCGTGTTTCGGGGAAACCATTGGTTATTCATGTTCATGCAACAGATTTTGATCGAAGCGGAGGAAATGTGAATTCCCAGGTGTATGCCATGGAAAAAGAAGGAATGGATGCAGCTGATCTGATCATCACGGTTAGTAATCTGACACGTAATATGGTGATTGAAAAGTATTATATTAATCCCGAAAAAGTAACCACGGTTTACAATGCGGTTGAGCCTGTTTCCCAGGAAGAAAAAATTAGGCTCAAGAAGGGTGTTGATGAAAAAATTGTGACTTTCCTTGGTAGAATTACCATGCAAAAGGGGCCGGAGTATTTTGTTGAGGCAGCAAAACTTGTCCTTCAGAAAATGAAAAATGTTCGGTTTGTTATGGCAGGAAGTGGTGACATGATGAATGCCATGATAAAACGTGTTGCAGAGCTAAAAATATCAGACCGTTTTCATTTTACTGGTTTCCTCAAAGGTGATGACGTATTCGATATGTTCAAAATGAGTGATGTTTTTGTTATGCCTTCGGTATCAGAACCTTTTGGGATTGTTCCGCTTGAAGCAATGCAGTCAGATGTGCCTGTTATTATATCCTATCAGTCAGGCGTTTCAGAAATATTGAATTATGCGATAAAGATTGATTACTGGGATACTCATGCTATGGCTGATGCCATTTATGGATTGCTAAATTATCCTTCAATTCATAATATGTTTAAAAAATATGGTAAAGAGGAAGTTGATAACCTGCAGTGGAGAAATTCTGCTGCCCAGGTTCGTGATATTTATCTTAAGGCTATGAAAATGTATTCCGGGAAGTCGGAACCAGTTTTGTGATAACATAAAGTCATACAATTCATTTTGCCGTGTTGCTTTTGAGTGGGAATTTATAATAAGAAAAACACACATCATGAAGTCTATCTGTTTTTATTTTCAGGTGCATCAACCATTTCGATACAGACGATACCGGTTTTTCGATATTGGGATTGATCATTACTACTATGATGATTATTCAAATGAATCGATTCTTCTCAAGGTTGCCCAAAGTTGTTATCTACCGGCAAATAAACTTATGCTTGAGTTGATTAATAAATATGAGGGAAAATTTAAAATTGCATTTTCCATATCCGGACTGGCACTTGAACAATTCGAATTGTATGCCCCCGAAGTGCTCGATTCTTTTAAAGCACTGGCTGCTACCGGACATGTAGAATTTTTATCTGAAACCTATACACATTCACTGGTGTCTCTGAAAAATAAGGATTTATTCAGGAGACAAATTCTGGAACATGACCTTATGATTGAAAAGTATTTTGGTCAGAAACCTTCAGTATTCAGAAACACAGAATTGATTTATTCAGACGACATTGGCGAAATAGTTGCTGATTTGGGATTTAAAGCGATACTAACTGAAGGTGCAAGGCATATTCTTGGATGGAAGTCGCCAAATTTCCTTTATGTCAATGCTGTTAATCCAAGACTTAAGGTATTGATGCGTAATTATAAACTAAGTGATGATATTGCCTTCAGATTCTCGAATCAGAATTGGAGCGAATTTCCATTGAAGACAGAGAAATTTGTCGGTTGGATGAAATCGATGGTAAAGGATGAGTTTATTAACCTTTTTATTGATTACGAGGTATTTGGTGAATATCAGCGTGCAGAAAGCGGTATTTTTGATTTCATGAAGCATTTACCGGATGTCGTTTTTAAACATTCAGATATTACCTTTGCTACTCCATCAGAAATTGTTTCAAATTTTCAGCCTGTTTCACTGGTGAGCGTTCCACAAGCAATTTCATGGGCTGACGAAGAGCGCGATCTTTCAGTCTGGCTTGGGAATGAAATGCAGAAAGAGGCATTTGATAATTTATATGAACTTGCCAACCGGATGGATGTTGTTTCAGATATGGATTTGAGAAAAGATTGGAATTATATACAGTCAAGTGATCACTTTTATTACATGTGTACCAAATATTTCTCCAGTGGCGAGATTCATAACCATTATAATCCTTATGACAGTCCTTATGAAGCTTTTATCAATTATATGAATGTTTTGAGTGACTTCAAACTTCGGTTAAATGTATTGGTGCCTGAAAATGAGTTTGAATTAGAAATAGCCGGATTGAATAAATTGCTAAATGAAAAAGAAGCGAAGCTTAGAAAATATGAAAGCGAGTTGAAAGCAATCCAAACAAATACTCCTGTCAGACGTTCTGCTATACCAAAGAGTAAAACTTCCCCCATTAAGGTATCGAATAAAAAACATTAGAATAATAACCAATGATTTAACGTTTACGTCCTTTTTACATTAAGTATTTCTGGATAAAAGTTTTTTGACTTCTTTTGTACCCATCTGTCTTGAAAGTGTTTTTCTGCTAAAAAGACGGAAAAAGGCGATGGAAACAGGCGTTAGATTTATTAAAACATTGAATCGTGGAACAACCAATTTGGAAAAAGTTATTTGTTGAGTCAAATATCCCGGAGAAATTAACTCCGTTAAAAGAAATAAGTCGTAATTTATGGTGGGTATGGAATACCGAAGCTCGTGATCTTTTTCATACTATAGATGCAGATATTTGGCTTGAATGTGAGCATAATCCAATTCTATTACTCGAAGAAGTAAATTACCAGCGTCTGCTTGAACTTGAAAACAATGATGAATTTATCCTCAAGATGAATCATGTCTCATCATCGTTACACAAGTATCTGGCTGACCGGAAAAATTTAAAAGGGCCATCGATTGCATATTTCAGTATGGAATATGGATTGCATGACAGTCTTAAGATTTTCTCAGGAGGATTAGGAATTCTAGCAGGTGATTACCTGAAAGAAGCCAGTGATTCGAAAGTTAATCTGGTTGGACTTGGTTTATTATATCGCTATGGTTATTTCCGTCAGAATATTTCGATTAACGGAGAGCAGCTTTCAAACTACGACCCGCAGCAATTTTCTAAGATACCTGTTCAACCTGCCTATGATGATGAAGGTAATTGGTTAACTATTCAGGTTGATTATCCCGGACGTACTGTAACTGCCCGTGTATGGCAGGTAAATGTCGGTTCAATCAAGCTTTTCCTGCTTGATACAGACTTCGAAGATAATTCGGATGAAGATCGTTTTGTTACACATCATTTATATGGTGGTGATAACGAAAACCGATTGAAACAGGAATTACTTTTAGGTCTTGGAGGCATTCGCGCTTTGAAGAAACTTGGTTACGAGATGGATATATACCATTGTAATGAAGGACATGCTGCCATGATCGGGTTGGAAAGAATTGCCGATTTTGTATCTGAAAAGGGATTGATTTATGCAGAAGCCAAAGAAGTTGTAAGGGCATCAACATTGTTTACAACACATACTCCTGTTCCTGCCGGTCATGATTCATTTCATCAGGACATGTTTAAAAATTACATGGATAAATACCCGGAAAGGGTTGGAATAAGTTGGGATGAGTTTTGCAACCTGGGGAAGGCAGAATATTACGAAGATCATTTTAACATGAGTTACCTTGCCTGTAATCTATCGCAGGGAATAAACGGAGTGAGCATGCTTCATGGTGAAGTTTCAAAAGAAGTACTCAGTCCTTTATACAAAGGTTTTCTTCCTGAAGAACTCAAAATTGGCTATGTAACCAATGGAGTGCATTATGCTACCTGGGCAGCAAAGGAATGGAAAGAGATGCATCAGAAATACTTTGGAAAGGGGTTTCCTGAAGATCAGCTTGATTTTGATACATGGAATAAGATCTATAAAATTCCGGATGAAGAAATCTGGAATATGAAACAAACCCTTCGGTTAAAAACCATTGGAAACATCAAACAGCGGTTTACAAGCAGTTGGATCAAACGGAATGAGAATCCGAAGCTGATTTCAGAAGTTTTGGGGAAACTAAATCCATATGCACTGACAATAGGTTTTGCACGCCGTTTTGCTACTTATAAAAGAGCACATTTGCTTTTCAGAAACCTTGATCGATTATCGAAATTAGTGAATAATCCTGCACAACCGGTTCAGTTTATTTTTGCAGGAAAGGCTCACCCTGCAGATAAAGCCGGTCAGGATCTGATCAAATACATTGTCGAAATCTCTAAACGTCCTGAATTTGCAGGGAAGATCATTTTTGTACAGAATTACGACATGAATCTTGCCAAGATAATGCTTCAGGGTGTTGATATTTGGATGAATACTCCGACACGACCTTTGGAAGCTTCCGGTACAAGTGGCGAAAAAGGTGTAATGAACGGAACTATTCACTTTTCAGTTCTTGATGGCTGGTGGGTTGAAGGTTATCGGAAAGATGCAGGTTGGGCGCTTCCACAAGAAAATGCTTATGACGTAACTGACCTTCAGGATGAAATGGATGCGGAAACCATTTATAATATTTTGGAAGAAGAAATATTACCTGCATTCTATGATAGGAACATCAAAGGAATTCCTGAAAAATGGGTTTCTTACATTAAAAATACATTTGCCCAGGTTGCTCCTGATTTCACAACAGCCCGAATGATTCGTGATTATCATGATCGTTTCTATAATCCTCAGGCAGCACGTGCAGCACGTTTAATTGCTTCTGATTATAAATTAGCCAGGGAAATTGCAAAGTGGAAATTAGGAGTCTCTTCAGTTTGGGACCTTATTGAGGTAAAAAATGTTCAGATTACCGATGGAATTACCAATGTTTTAAAAATCGGAGAAGGATATCCTGCCCGAGTGCTTGTTGATCTGAAAGGATTAAAGCCAGAAGATGTAGGTGTTGAAATGGTAATTACAGAGAATGGTAAGGATAGTGCTCCAAAACTGATAGAATGTTTGCAGTTTGAAATAGAAAGTGTTGAAGGTACTCAGGTTACCTATAAACTTGAGCTGCAATTGATGAATGCAGGTGCTTTTGGTTATGCTATCCGGATGTATCCAAAGAATAAGGAATTACCTCATCGTCAGGATTTCAATATTTTGAAGTGGATTTAAATCTATCGCTTATAAATTAAGAAAAGGTGGCCATGTGTCACCTTTTTTATTGTCTATATGTCTTTGATTTGATAAAGAATGGATTTTTGACAAATGAAATCCGGAATATTTTCTTCCTGGAGAAATTTATGACTTCCTGAAACGATTTTATAAGGTAATAATACACCCCAAATGTTATACAACTTTACGTAGGGATGGAGTTTCCTGATGAACTTAATACGAAGAATTGCTTTTCAATTTTTACTTTCCTTGCAACAAAGCAGAAACCCCCGGTTTGTGGGTATTTTGCTATTGGCAGGTCGTTATTTTTTTTAATGTCCATTCATTTTTTCTCTCAATTAGTAAATTGTTATCTCAATCAACATATTGAAATCCAGAATTAAGAAAATCACTGTAAGTCATATAGCCTTCAATTCCATCAATCACTAAATGAACCCATGGTTTAGAATCTCTTGTCATATCCAATAATTTAATTACTGTATTTATTTTAAAAAAAACCAATTTATAATCTGCCATTGTACTTGGCTGAGTACCTATATACC
>Ga0118677_10003668_pt1 | contig 28811 bp, 28 predicted proteins | sample AliMusrvi5mmetaG_FD_86154 | JGI IMG/M metagenome (GOLD analysis project Ga0118677, IMG submission 86154) | reverse complement strand
TTGAAAATGGCGTAATCACCTACTGGGCTAATGGCAAGGTTTTTGGAACTTATGAATTCATTGACAGTGATCATTTACGTTTCAAGCAGACTAAAGAAGACACTGAAACAATAACGATCAACGACGATGATGGCAACGACAAGGATTTTGAAATGCCTACGGTCAAACTTGTGGATCTGGTCGTTTTCGTTGAATTTCAAACAGATGATCAAATGATCTGGTACAGAATTGCGGGTGACAAGAAGTTTCGATGGTATTCCTTTTCAAGGTTCAAAAAGTAAGAGAGAACTTGCATGACGCTCGCGAGACTATCCCGGCGGTAAGACAAACATAACCAGCCTTTCACTGACTCTCTGACCGCGAACGTGTACCCCCTTCATGGGACCCAAGGGGCTATACCCGTTCCCCCCTTGGTCCCATGCCCCTCTGCCGGACACCTCACGCCGGGAAGTCCGCCGCCCTTGTACTGATTATCCGACCACCGTGCCGCCACCGGCCACCGGATACCCTGTTCACTCCGCCGGTGACATGACGCCGCCAGTATGCCCGGCTCGTGAACTTCCATTGATGCCGTGATGATCCCCGGCCACCATACCCGCGACACCCCCGAACCTTGCGCCGTGATTCCGCCATTTTCTCCGCCCCGTTGCCAGCGTAGAAGGCGACCGCCACCCCGCACGGGTGAAGATGTGGCCGGAATCCGGCGGGGCGTGTGTGGCATTTTTGAAATGTTTAAGTTTTTCAAAACGGGGGATGTATCCGTTATGTATCCGTTATGAAACTTTCTTGAAGCTGTAGTGACTTGTATGGAGTTGCGAGAATAAAACCATCAAGAAATCAAGAAATAGCCGTTATTCTTAGGAAATAACGTTATTTTCAGGGGTTTGGTAGTGGTGCCCGGGGAGGGAGTCGAACCCTCACACCCTTGCGGATAACGGATTTTAAGTCCGTTGCGTCTGCCATTTCGCCACCCGGGCCGAGAAGGATGTGTATTGTTCGGAGTAGGCGGTAAAGGTCAAGGATTTCCTTCGATTTATTGTTTGCCTCCTTTCCTCCGTGTGTGTTACTGGTAATTGCGTCAAAAGGAGAGAATCATGGAAACAAACGAAAATCGTAAAATTCGATGGTATGAAGTCATGTATGTGATCATCCTGGTCGGCCTGCTGGGGTGGAGTGTGTTCTTTATGAACCCGCACAAGGTCGGTGTGGTGGATATGGACCGCGTGTTCAAAGAAGTGGGAGCACTCCAGAAAATCGAGAAGGAACGCCAGAAGTTGGAGGTTTACACCAAGGCAACAAACCTCTTGCAGGCGTACAAAGCACGAATGAAAGGGCTTCAGGAGAAACACGGGGTTGCCTTCACCCAGGCTGAAAAGGATAAGATTTCAGCCCAAATGAAATCGGCGGATGAACAGTTTAACCAGAGCATCGGCCCACTTCAGAATGCATTGCAGCAGTTTGATACGAGTGCGGTTGCCTCCTTCCGCAAACGTGTCCAGCAGTTTGTCGACCAGGTTGCCGTGAGACAAGGGGTTGACGTTGTCGTTTCAGCGGGACCTCATATCCTCTGGTACAAGAACAAGGCGGATATGACGGCGGACGTCGTCAAGGCATCCAAGGAGTTTTTCGCCAAGGACATGCCTACAATTGACCCGACTTTGAACAGCTTGGTGCCCCGCCGGTAATCCCATGGAACGTCACAGCCGGGGCAAGGGTAAGCAGAAACTTCTCGGCAGTCATCAGAAATGCTGGATATGGGGCCGTAATGCGGTCTTGGAAACAGTAGCGGCTGGGCGTTGGACAATTCTGGAACTGCATCTTTCCCGCCTTCTTCCCCGGGAGGCGCTTGAACAGGTTCGGTCTTTGTCCGAACCTCTGGGTGCTATTTTCCTCGTGGAGGAGCCAGAGGTTCTGGAGAGTCTCTGCCATACCACCGAGCATCAAGGCTACCTTGCGCGCATGACAGATTTCCCGTATGCGGATCCGGATGAAATCCTGACATCGTTGCCGGCGACTCCATTCTATGTTGTCCTGGATGGAATTCAGGATCCCTACAATTTCGGGGCAATCATCCGGTCGGCTGAGATATTTGGCGCGAATGCCGTCTTTATTGGCGAATCCGGCCAGGTCGGGGTGACGAGCATGGTGGTCCGGAGTTCCGCAGGTGGCGTGAACAGGATTCCGATCGCCAGGGTTTCGAATCTTGAAGAGTTGGTGCGGCGGCTTCAATCTTTGGGTATCCGTCTTGTGGGGGCCAGCGAGAAGGCGGGACGGGATCTGAAGGACTACGACTTCAATAAAGGCTCAGCCATTGTCATTGGCAACGAGGGAGTGGGGCCAAGACCCGGACTGCTGAGTCTCTGCGATTCGGTGGTGAAGATCCCTCAGGTCGGAACCATCGGCTCTCTGAATGCCGCGGTGGCGGCGGGAATATTTTTCTACGAGATTCGCCGCCAGCGCGGATAGGCGCCATGAGGTTCGAGACTATCCTCATAGCCCTTTCAGAAACGGATTAGTCTTCATTTCCCGCCCGATCGTGGTACGGGGGCCGTGCCCAGGATAGACGATCGTGTCGGCAGGTAATTGAACGAGGCGGCGGAGGGATTTTTCCATCAGGGTCTCGTCGCTTCCTTCCAAGTCAGTCCGCCCTACAGAGCCACTGAACAGGGTGTCGCCTGAGAATAGGGCTTTTTCTGCTTGGAAATAAAAACAGACACAACCCGGTGAATGGCCAGGAGTTGCTATGATCTCGTAGTGGAGGCCGTCTTCGTCATACCGTTGCCCGTCTGCCAGTGGTCGGATTTCTCCCGCCGGGCGCTCGGGGCTATCGTAATAGGGGAGCATCTTGTTGCCCGTGCTGAAGGCCCATGCCCCATCCTCGGGATGCATCGCGACCGGGGCGGGAAAAAGCTTTGTCAATTCTGCTAGTCCGCCGATGTGATCCATATGTCCGTGCGTGATCAGGTAGGCGGCGACCGTCAATTTTCGTTCCCGCAAGGCGACGGCAATCTGTCCCGCATCCTCACCGGGATCGATCACCAGTGCCCGCCCGCCATCAGAGAGGGCAAGATAACAGTTGACCTGAAAGGCGCCTACGACGATGGGAATGACCGTCATGACGTTTGGTCCAGGCTTGAGAGGGGCACTTCCTGTTCGGTGCGATCAGCCAGGGTCTTGATTCTCACGGTTCCTTTGGCGATATCGTCCGGCCCGATGTAGATGCCGCGCCGGAACCCAACCTTACCGGTTCTGGCAAAGAAATGTTTTGGTTTTTCAGGGTGCAGGGCGACATCCACATTGGACCCGCTGGCGCGAAGCGTTTTCGCAATCCGGATGGCAATATCGCGCTGGGCCTCTTCCATATAGGAAACCGCCAGGTCTTTGTCTGCGGAAGGGTGTGGCAGTCTGGCCTTGTCGGCGAGCAGTTCGGCGATGACGACATCTCCGAATCCGAGTCCTACGGCGGTCATGGGTTTTCCGCCCAGATCGCCCAGAAGGTTGTCGTAACGCCCCCCGCCGAAAATGGCCCGGAGGCTCTTGCCCGTGTCAAAGCCTTCGAAGACAATGCCGGTGTAATAGCCGAGGCCGCGAATGACGGAGATATCGAACTTCACCATGTCGTCGGCTCCGTAGAGTTTCATGATGTCGAAGAAGGAAAGGAAATGATCCAGGGCGGGGGTGCGCTCTCCTAGCGCTTCCATCACGTCTTCCAGCGTGGTGAGGCTGAGAATCGTGAAGGTGGAGTCAATGCTGTCCTGGGGAAGCCCTTCCTGGATCAGCAGTTTTGTGATCTCCTCATCCGGGATTTTGCCGCGTTTGTCCAGGGCCAGGAAAGTGGCGGCGTGGTGGTCGCGAGGAATGCCGAGTTTCGCCAGGATATCCGAGAGCAGGGCGCGGCTGTTGACATGGACGCGGACGTTGCCGCTGTCGAACCCGAGCAATTTCAAGGCCTGGACGGCGGTCATCACCACCTCGGCTTCCGCGAGCACGGAGGGTTCGCCCACGATGTCCAGATTCCACTGGTAATGCTCGCGTTTCCGGCCGCGGGTCATCCGTTCATAACGGAAGCACTGGGCGATAGTGAACCATTTGAGCGGGAAGGCTAGTTCATTCTGTTTGCCTACGATCATACGGGCAAGGGTGGGGGTCATTTCCGCCCGGAGCGCCAGTTCACGGTCACTCTTGTCCTTGAACCAATAGATCTGGTCCTGGATCTCCTCGCCACCCTTGCGTTTCAGGAGGTCGAGGCTCTCCACCACGCAGGAATCGTACTGCTCGAATCCAAATCGGCGCGAGGCCGTAGTCCACGCCTCAAAAATCGTATTCCTGACCACCATGTCCTCGGGGTAGAAATCCCGCATGCCGCGTGGGGCGGTAAAGCTGATGGGGTCGGGCATGACTAGCCTTTCAACACTCGGGCCTTCATCTCTTTGCCGGGTTTGAATTTCACCACGCGGCGTTCAGGGATGACGACCGTGTTTTCCGGCTTGTTCGGATTGCGCCCGATGCGAGGCTTGCGAGTTTTGATTTCAAAAACGCCGAAATCGCGGAATTCAATGTTCTCGCCCTTCTCCAGGCTTTCGGTGATGTAATCCAGCGTCTTTTGAACGACGGCAAAGACCTGTTGCTGGGATAATCCGGTTTCTTCGGCAATCCGGACGACGAGTTCGCGCTTGGTCATGTGAGTTCTCCTTGAATAATATTTTGAATAAAAGCCACGGTGTCTGAGACGAGCACCATATGTTTGTCCTTCATGGTCCGCTGTTTGATTTCCACTTTTCCCTCAGCCAGAGAGCGTTCGCTGACCACCGCCCGGATGGGCAGGCCCATGAGGTCGGCATCCTTGAACTTGACTCCCGGCCGTTCATCGCGGTCGTCGAACAGCACGTCAATTCCCAAGCCTTCCAGTTTTCCAATGAGATCCTCGGCGGCCTTGACGCTTTCGGCGTGGCCGGTGTTGGGAACCACGACGCTGACCTGGTAGGGGGCGATGGACATCGGCCAGATAATCCCGTTTTCATCGAAACTCTGTTCGATGACGGCCTGTAAGGTGCGTGTGACTCCGATGCCATAGCAACCCATCACGAGGATTTGGCGGACGCCTTCCGCATCCAGGAACCCCGCATCAAAGGCTTTGCTGTACTTCGTGCCGAGTTTGAATACATGGCCGACTTCAATGCCCCGCTTCTCGCGCATTCCGGAACCGCAACGGGGGCATTGGTCGCCTTCCCGGGCAATGACCAGGTCAAAGAACTCCGTGATTTGGAAATCACGTCCCGGCAGGACATTAATGAGATGGGCATCGGCGGCATTAGCCCCTGCAGCCAAGACTCGAGGGGTCTTGAGTTCGACATCGGCGTAGATGGGGATCTTGAGGCCGACCGGTCCGGAAAACCCGACCGGTGCGCCGGTGGCCTTGGCGATGGTGTCGTCATCGGCCATCTGCACAGCAATGCCGCCCAGAGCCCGGGCCAGTTTGTGTTCGTTCAGGTCGCGATCGCCTGGAACCAGCACGGCAACCGGTTTGCCGTCGGCGACATAGATGAGCGTCTTGATCAGATTTTGCGGGGCGATCTTCAGGAAGGCCGACACCTCATCGATGGTGCGTTTACCCGGGGTAGCGACCATTTCCGGCGTTTTGTCGGTTGTCATGGCATCGGACTTGGGCGTCAAACGCTCGGCCCGTTCCAGGTTGGCGGCATAGGCACAGGATTCGCATTCCACGATGCCATCCTCGCCGGAATCCGCCAGCACCATGAACTCATGCGAGAAGTTGCCGCCCATTGCGCCGGTGTCGGCCTCCACCACCTTGGTGCGTAGCCCGCAGCGCTTGAAGATGCGGACATAGGCGTCATACATGGCCTGGTAACTGACATCGGCCGCCTCCCAGCTTGTGTCGAAGCTGTAGGCGTCCTTCATGATGAATTCCTTGGCGCGCATCAGACCGAAGCGGGGGCGGATCTCGTCCCTGAACTTGGTCTGAATCTGGTAGAAGGTTTTCGGTAACTGGCGGTAGGAATTGATCTGCCGCGAAACCATATCGGTGATGACTTCCTCATGGGTGGGGCCTAGCACCATGTCGCGCTGCTGGCGGTCCTTGATTTTGAACATGGCGTCCTTGAGAACGGAATAACGGCCTGACTGTTCCCAGATTTCGCGGGGTTGGAGCGCGGGCATCAGGACTTCCAAGGCGCCTGCCCGGTCCATTTCCTCGCGGACGATCCGCTCCACTTTACGAAGGGCTTTCAAGCCCGCAGGGAGGAACGTGTAGAGTCCGCCTCCGAGTTTCATGATCAAACCGGCGCGCATCATGAGCTTGTGGCTGGGAATCTCGGCATCCTGCGGGGCATCGCGCAGGGTGGGAATCAAAGTCTGTGTCAACCGCATAATAAACCGCTTTCTCCGTTACATGTGAAACGGGCGCATTTGACACAAAGAGAAGGGGTTATGCAAGGATAAAACCATCCTATATCTTCGCCAAATAGAACTCAGTCAGCGATTCGAAGTGGGCGGTCCGGGGGAAGAGATCGAAGAGTTGGGAAGATAGGATTGAATAGCCGCCTTCCATCAGCCATGCGGCATCGCGGACCATGGTATCGGGGGCGCAGGAGATGTAGAGAATCCGGAGTGGCCGGTGTTTCAGGATGTCCTGGACCAACTTGCGACCCAGCCCGTTTCGCGGGGGATCGACAATCAGGGTCGTTTCAGCCGGCCGGTCCAACCCGAGGCCCGGGATGCCTTCATTCGCGGTGGCGCTTTTCCACTGTGTGTTGGACAGTCCCAATTTCCTGGCGTTGAACTCGGCCGCCTTAATGGCCGGTCCGTCCAGGTCAATGCCTATGCCCCGCGGGATTCCCGCTGTGGCCGCAGCCAGGGCAAATACGCCGACTCCGCAATACAGATCAACCACGGTGTGGGGAGGCGATGCCCGAAGCAGGGCGATGACCGACTCGACAAGACGACCGGCCATGGCGGGGTTCATCTGGAAGAAACTATTGCGCGGCACGGAGAGAGGTCCGATGACTGATGATTCCACCATCCAGATGTCCTTCTCCGAGGCCCGGTTCCGCCACCACACGGCGCCGTCTTTTTCGGTCCAGCGGAAGGTGACCGTCATGCCATCCCTTAGGGTCAGTCGGAAAGACGGATCCCGGCGCCGTTCCTCCAGCAGGGCATTCAGCGGCGCCAGGGCTAATGGACAGGCGGGAATGTCCAGCACGGTTGTATTATCGGCCATGAAGTAGCCCAGCCGCATTTCCGCGCCGTCAGCCTGGGCATGCAGCGCCATCTTGTTGCGGTATTCCAATGGCGATGAGGCGGCGACCGGAGGCAGGAGAATACCTGCCCCCTCGTTGGTGTGACGGGCCAGGAGCGATCTGAGTTGGACCTGTTTGATCCTGATTTCCTCGTCATAGGCGGCGTGTTGGTAGCAACACCCCGGGCAGGAGGATGCGAGTTGGGAGCAGGGAGCGGGGAACAGGGGGGCTGGATGAGTTTTGAGAAAAGAAAAGGCGAAAGGACAGGATGGCGGGATTCGGTGAGGGGAGGCGGAAAGGAGTTCAATGGGTTCGGCTTCTGTGAAATCGGAGCGATCCTTGACGATTCTGACTGCGACGGTTTCACCCGGCAGTACTCCGGGAACGAAGCATACCTTCCCGTCCAGACGTCCGATGCCACGCCCGCCGTAAGGGATATCGGTGATGGTGAGAGACGGGGCGGAGATCATTCCTCTTTCTTCTGCCGCTTGGTACCCGTATACAGCGTGAAGGCGAGAAGGCGGCATTCGATATTGGCATTGAAGAATAGGATGCGCCGGGAACTGCGCAAGCCGACCATTTTCCCGAGGGCGAGATTTCCGGTGAAAACATAGCCGGTGTAACCCAGGCATTTTTGTTTAAAGAAGTCACCGATACGCCTGTAAACAGGCTCCAATTCCTTTTCGTCCCCGAGTCTTTCCCCGTATTCAGGGTTGAACAGCACGACCCCTTCACCCTCCGGCACCGGCGTATCGGCGAAATCGCACGCGATGAATTCGATCAACTGTTCCACACCGGCGGTGCGAGCGTTCTGGCGGGCGGCCTCGATGGCGTCTTCCCGGATATCGGAGGCGATAATTCTTCCGGTGATTTTCCGTTTCGGGAGGACACGGGCCTCCTGGCGGATCTTCTGCCAAGCCTCGTCATCGAACCCCTTGACATGCATGAATCCGTAATTGCTTCGAAGCAGGCCGGGCGGGCGTCCCTGGGCGAGCAGGGCCGCCTCGATGGCGAGCGTTCCGCTGCCGCACATAGGGTTGATGAAATGGCTTTCGCCGGTCCAACCGGTGGCGCTCACCACGGCGGCGGCCAGACTCTCGGCCATGGGGGCGGCGAGGGGAATTTTACGATACCCCCGGCGCGACAGGGCCTCGCCAGAGGTGTCGAGATAGATCTTGGCATCTCCCTGATTCCAATAGAGGAACACGACCACCCCGCTCCGCTCGTTTCCGGAATCGGGCCGCCGTCCGGTCCGTTCGCGGAACCGGTCAACGATGGCATCCTTGGTCCGGACATTGGCGAATCGGCTGTCACGGATGGCCGGGGTATTCACGAATGAGGTCACGGTGAAATACCCGGTGTCGGGGATGATGTCCTCCCAGGGAAGGGTCTGGATGCGCCGGTAGAGGTCATCCGGCTGGTGAGCGGTAAAATGGTCAAGCTCCAGAAGGACGCGATTCCCGGTGTGCAGCAACAGGTTCAACCGCATGGCGTCGGCAAGGGTGCCGCTGGTTTCGACACCGGCTTCCAGTTCCGCGCGGATGGGAAACCCCAAGGAGGCCAATTCAGTCCGAAGGTAAGGCGGAATTCCTTTGGCGCAGGCGATGAGGAGGGGAAAGGTTCCTGATTTGAGGTTGGAGATTTCAGAGTTGAGATCAGGCATAATTCACATTTTCCGATGCGCCAGCGAGGGGATGCTTTTGCGTGTTTTTTCAAGGTCGTGGATATCGAGTGTCACCGTCACGGCATGTTCGCCCTCCTCGATCCGGGTGAGCACCTCACCCCAGGGGCCGATGATCATGCTGTTGCCGTGGCTGGCGACACCGTTATGGGGGTTGGTGCCGCATTGATCGGGCGCGACCACGAAACACTGGTTTTCGATGGCCCGCGCCCGGAGGAGGATATCCCAGTGATCCCGGCCCGTGCGCTGCGTGAAGTTGGAGGGCACGAAAAAAAGATGGGCGCCCTCTGAGGAATAGCGGCGGAACAGTTCGGGGAAACGCAAGTCATAGCAAATTGCCATGCCGCACCGCCACCCCTCAAGATCCGCCATGACAGACTCCGTTCCCGCCTTCCAGAGATCACTCTCGCGAATAGTCTGGCCGGAATCGAGTTCAGCCTCGAATAAATGAATTTTCCGGTAGGATGCCGCGATTCTACCACGGCGGTCTATGAGGACGCTGGTATTGTAGGCGGCGGGGCCATCGTTTTCCACGATGCTGCCAGCCAGTACCCATGCATTGTGACGGTGTGCCACTGCGATCATGAAATTCATGAGCGGTCCGGCCAGGCTTTGGGCGCTGTCGCGGAAATCCTTGTCGCTCCCGCGAATCGCGAACACTTCGGGGAGAGCGATCACGTCGGTGGCTCCGATCCCGGCGAGCAACTGCTTCATGCGACCCAGATTGCCCTGCATGTCCCGCCCGGCATTCACCTGGACGAGTGTGACACGGAGATGATGGGAATTGACTGACATCGTGTTATTCCGTAAACGCCATGGCGCCATAGCCAACCACCCATTGGCCCCTGCTTTCAGGGTGGTCGTCGCCGCTGTTTCTGTAACGCAATACGATTCCTTTCCCGGCGCCCCGCAGTTGAGCGAACTTCATCGCAACCACCACGGGTCCGATGCCGCACAGGATCTGCTGGCTGTAATCCCAGTCGCGCAGCAGTCCGGTGATGTCCATCGCGGCCATCTTGCGCAGCGTGGCCTGATCCGTCTTGCGAACCCGTTCGTAAGACGCATCGTGCAGCATATCAGAACTGGCGACCACGAGAATTCTTTTCTTTCCCGCGAGCCCATCAAGCGCCATTGCCAGCGCCTCCAGGATGGCGGGGTCGCGGCATCCGATGAGCGCCATGACCAGGGATGCCCCGGGAAGTACGGTCTGGATAAAGGGAACCTGGTTTTCAAGGGAATGCTCGCCGATGTGTGGCCGGTAGTCGAAGGTAATGTGCGGATCCGAGGCGGTGAGAATGGCGGCCGCCCCGGCATCGAGGGCGGTTTCCCCAAGCGGGGTGGAAAACGCGTCGCCGTCCATGAGCGCCACGCCCTGTGTCTCGCCACGATGGCTGAATCCCAGCACCACCACTATATCGGGAGCGTCTTGCGCCTGCACAGCACGATAGGCAAAAGCGGCCACGGGACCCGAATACAGATACCCCGCGTGCGGAGCGGTCACGGCCTCAATGCGCCCTTTGATCTCAGGTCCATGGGCATCGTCGAGATACGCCCGCACGGTTTGTGCCAGTTCCTTCTGTCCGCCAGGAAACCATTTCCCGGCGCCCAACGCGTTCCGGATGATCTTATGTTCACCCTTCATGACGATCCTGTATGTGGTGATATATCGTTCACATTTTCATTCTAGCGCGACTGTCATGAGTGGCAAGCGGGAAATTAGCAGGATGATGCCCGCCATTTTTTAGCACGCGCGAGCAGGCGGTTGATCACGGGTGTTTTGGCCCGGGTATAGGCATCGCGATTGTCAGGGAATCTCCGGGCAAGGGCGAGTTTCGCTTCATTATACCGCCTGGCCTCATGGGGATTCGCCTTCAGATAATCGCGGAAAAGCAGCCAGCGATCCCAATGCACGCAACCCGGCGTGACCAGATGGAGGTGCTGTGCCGTGGGATTGCCGCGGATGAAGAAATGTCGGCCTGGAAGTCCGTACTCGCCTTTATAAAGATAGCCAGCCTTTTCCAGTCTCCTGATCCAGAAGGGCAACCTCTTGAACGAGGGAATCATCATTGCCATGTCAATGATGGGCTTGGCGTCAAGGCCGGGAACGGCGGTGCTGCCGATATGTTCCACAGTATATCTCGCGGTTCCCAGCAATCGGCGCAACCGCTTTTGTTCGTCCAGAAAACGACGCTTCCAGGAGAGGCTGTAACGGCTGAGTTTGACAGTTCCGCTCTTCAGTCCGATTTTCACATTACGATTTCTGAAGCAGGGACTTGAAATAGGCGATCGTCCTGGCCAAACCCTCGTCCAGGGCGATGGTGGGCTGCCAGTTCAACACTTTTTTCGCCACAGTGATATCCGGTTGCCGCTGTTTGGGGTCATCGGAGGGAAGGGGCTTGAATTCCAGCTTGGATTTCGACTTTGACAGATTGATGACCTTTTCAGCCAGTTCAAGCATGGTGAATTCACCCGGATTCCCGATATTGATCGGCCCCGTGACGTCATCCGGACTGTTCATAAGACTCATGAGGCCCCTGACCAGGTCATCCACATAGCAAAAGGAGCGGGTTTGTTGTCCGTCGCCGTAGATGGTGATGGAATCGTTCTTCAGCGCCTGCACAATGAAGTTCGACACGACGCGCCCGTCATGGGGATGCATCCGGGGACCGTAGGTGTTGAAGATGCGGGCGACCTTGATGCGAACCTGGTTTTGCCGGTGGTAATCGAAGAAGAGCGTCTCGGCGCACCGCTTGCCCTCGTCGTAGCAGGACCGGATCCCGATGGGATTGACGTGCCCCCAGTAGTCCTCGCGCTGGGGGTGGATCTTCGGGTCGCCATACACCTCGCTAGTGGAGGCCTGGAGAATTTTGGCCCGGACCCGCTTGGCGAGGCCGAGCATGTTGATGGCGCCATGCACGCTGGTCTTGGTTGTCTGCACGGGATCGTATTGATAATGGACCGGGGAGGCGGGACACGCCATGTTGTAGATTTCATCGACCTCGACGTACAGGGGAAAGGTCACGTCATGGCGCATCAATTCGAAGTAGGGGTGCTTCAGAAGATGTGAGATATTGGCCTTTGAACCCGTAAAATAGTTATCGGCGCAGATAACCTCATGGCCCTGATCAAGAAGACACTCGCACAGGTGGGATCCGAGAAAGCCTGCTCCGCCGGTGATCAGAACACGTTTTGATGTCAATGTTTTCATTTTATTCTCCTATTCAATCGACTTACCCAATACGTCGAGGGCGATCTCCAGTTTTCCGAGCGGGGCGCTCACCTGGTAACCGGCCACGCGGTCTTCGATGGCTGCGCAGATTTCCCGCGCAATCTGAATCCCGGCAGCGATCCCATCCTCTTTTGTCTTGCAGCGCGACATGCGTTCCATAACAGAGTCTGGAACGGTCACGCCGGGAACTTCATTGCGCATGAATTCGGCGTTCTTGAAGCTGATCAAGGGCCAGACTCCGGCGATGACGGGTATCCGGCGGGGCAGGGCCTCGATAAGGTCGAGGAACCGAAAAAGGGCGATAGGATCAAAAATCGGCTGGGTAATGGCAAATTCAGCGCCAGCATCGATCTTGGCAGCGTATCGGCGGATCTCCTGATCAAGGGAGACGGCAGCCGGATTGGCGCCCACCCCGAGGAACAGGGCGGTGGGAGGATTGACGAGATTCCCCCCGATGTCGTGCCCATGGTTCAGGTTCGAGGCAACCTGGGTAAGCCCTATGGCATCCACGTCGAAAACCCCCGTCACGTCTGGATAATCCCCCAGCTTGGGCGGATCACCCGTGATGATAAGGATATTACGCACTCCCGCCACCTGGGCGCCAAGCAGGTCTGATTGCATTCCGATCAGATTCCGGTCGCGGCAACAATAATGAAGCACCGGTTCAATCCCGGCCTGCTGGAGAATGGCGATGGACGCGACCATGGGGGATACCCGTGCGCTTGCCCGCGGGCCATCCGGGATGTTAATCACATCAATGCCGCATTTTTTGCAGTGCCTCGCTTTTTCAACAAGGCCGGTCACGTCGCATGCTTTTGGTGGCAGCATTTCGATGGATGTGACCTTTTGTCCCGAAAGAAGCCTCTTTGCGAATTCGGATTTCTCACCAGCGGAGACCACCTTGACGGTGGCCTTTTCGGGTTGAAACACCTCGATGTGTTTATGCTGTTTGACGCCGCTAAGCGTCTTGACCGCCTTGACCGCCACACGGATATGTTCAGGCGTCGTCCCGCAGCAACCCCCGATGCCCCTCGCTCCGAGTTGGATGATTTTCTTCGCATATTCCGTGAAATATTCCGGGCTGGACAGGTAAATCATCCGTCCGTCAACGTCCCGGGGAAGGCCGGCATTGGGCAGACATACAAGCGGTTTGGACAGAAGCGGGAGAATCCGCTCCGCCGCTTCATAGGTCTGAGCCGGTCCCACTCCGCAATTCAGTCCGATGATGTCAATGTTGGGATCCGCGTTCAGGGTGGAGGCGAATACTTCAACCCGGCTTCCCAGAGAAGTCTCTCCGCCCGACCGGATGGAAAAACTGGCCAGCGTCGGGACCCCGGCCTGGTGCGCAATGGCGGCGGCCAGACGCAGTTCCTCAATGTGGACGAAGGTTTCAAGCTGAATCAAATCAACCCCGGCAGAGACCAAGGCCTGAATCTGCTCCGTGAAAGCCGCGCGGATGTCGTCCGCCTTGTCTTCCATCCATTTTTGGGAAGAACTCAGGCAAGGGCCGACGGATCCAGCCACAAACACGCTATCGCCAGCCATGCTTCGCGCCAGTTTAACTCCGGCCTGATTGATCGCCACAACGCGATCCGCAAGGCCGTGATTGCGAAGCTTGATTTGATTGGCGCCGAAGGTGTTGGTTTCGATGACATCCGCACCGGCTTCGATATATTCCCGGTGAATATCGGCAACCAGGTCAGGCCGGGTCAGGCAGAGTTCGTCGTAGCAGGTGTTGATGAAGACCCCGCGATTATAGATGACGGTTCCCATGGCGCCGTCAAAAACCAACGGTGAGACAGCGATACGTTCCAGAATGCTTTTCATGTAACGTCAACTCCCCTGCTTAAATGGTGGAAAGGCCTTCCCGTATGGCATACTTGGTCAGGCCCGCGATCGTGGTGATACCGAGTTTATCCATGATGTGTTCCCGGTGCGTGGCGACGGTTTTTTCGGACATCTCGAGCTTGTGTGCGATTTCCCGAGTTTCAAAGCCGTCGGCAAACAGCTTCAGGACTTCCCGCTCCCGGTCGGAAAGACGGCTGAGGGGGGTGCCGACCATCCCTTTCAGTGGCGAAGACGAGATGGAGGGTTTGACTTTGATGCCCGGACTAAAATAGGTTTTTCCTGCGGCGACAAGGCGTATCGCGGCGATCAGTTCCTTCGCCTGGCAGCTTTTCAGAACGTATCCTGACACGCCGGCGGTGAGCATAATGGAAACAAACTGGTGATGGGTATGCATTGAGAGCGCGATGATTTTCGTCTTGGGTAGTTGGTGGAGGATCCGGCGCGTGGCGCCAGGGCCGTCGAGGTTTGGCATGGTGATGTCCATGACAATGACATCAGGCTTCAAGTCCAAAGCTACCCTCACCGCCTCCTCGCCATCCCCGACGTCGGCAACCACCTTGAAGTTAGGATCTGCTTCAAGCAATGCGCGAAAACTCTCACGGACGATCTTGTGATCATCCGCCAGCATAATGCGAAGTGCCATGGTGGTTTAGTCCTCTCTTCAATTTCTGCTCTCTTGTCTGTCCTAACAATACGGGGAAGTCCGGGTCTTTGAAAGACTGTTTTTCGTGTGCTTGGATCATTTTCATGACGCAAAGAGGGGAATCATGGTGTAGATCTCTCTTGAGCATCCCGTGCCGGGTTTGATAGAGAGACATATCAAGAAGTCACCTTTAAGGATAAACAATGAAACAGGTTCTCGTGGGATTGCTGGGCGCGGGGCTGATGATGGCGGGCGGATGTGTAACTCTGGTGGACCAAAGTGTCATGGCCCAGCAACAGGCGGACATGGAAAAGATGAAGGACGATGTGCAGCGTATCCAGGAAAAGGTGAATGGTATTGAAATGGAACAGCAGAATCTGGCGCGCGATATCGGGACCGCCCGTGGAACGTCGCAGGAGGATTCCGTGCTCCGCAACCGGATGGACGTTCTTGAGCGGCAGGTTCAGTTCCTGGCGGCGGGACGGGAGACGGATCGTAAACAAATCGTGAGCCAGGTGGCGTCCCTTGTCAGCACATCAGGCGGAGGGACCACCTCGGCACATGGCGGCAAGAGCGGTTCGCAAACCGGCTATGAGCATGTTGTCGAGGCGGGGCAAACCCTGTCGGCCATCGCTGCAGCCTACAAAGTCAGCACGAGTTCGATCAAAAAGGCGAACAATCTCAAGTCCTCCACCCTTCGTGCCGGTCAAAAGCTTTTTATTCCCGCGAACTAGCGATTCGATTTCGAATAGCGCATGACTCGCATCCTTATCATCGCCATGATCCTGCTTGCCAGCCATACGGGACTGGGGGGGGATCATATCCCGGGCGAGTCCGCCATGACGCCCGTGAACGTGGATTTCTTTTACGAGACGGGTTGTGAGAGTTGCGCCGTGATCAGGCGCGATATCCTGCCGGAATTGGAACGCCGCTATGCCGATGCCGTTGCGCTTCACGAATGGGAGATCGGCGTCAAATCAAATTACCTCGGGTTGGCGGCCTTTCAGGGACGTTTCGGGATACGGGACAATGAGCCCGTATCCATGGTTGTAGATGGACAGGTATTCCTTCCGGGGTTATCCCGCATTAAACGGGACTTGTTTTCGGCCTTGGACGCCTCGCTTGCAAAGCGGATGACGGAGGGGGCGGAACCGCGTCACGATATGCCCCCTTCCGAGTATCTGCTTCAACGGAGGGTGGACTCCTTCACCCTGGCCGGCGTGATCTGCGCGGCCGGGGTCGACAGTATCAATCCCTGCGCCATCTCGACGCTTGTTTTTTTCATGAGTTTGCTGTCGGTTGCCCGTATAGGGGTCCGCCGGATGTGGCTGGCCGGCCTTTCGTTCCTGCTATCGTGTTTCATCACTTATCTGGCAATCGGGTTCGGGCTTTTCAAACTGCTTCAGTTTCTGACGGCCCTGCATGGGGTAAAGCAGGGGTTGACATTTGTGATGATCGCCGTGATGACGGGGTTTGCCTTTCTCTCTTTCCGTGATGCCTTCCGATTCCACCGTTCGGGGCATTCGGGGGATGTTTCCCTCAAACTGCCCGCGTCATTGCAGGCCCGGATCCACACGATCATGAAACAGGGATTGCGAAGTCGTAGCCTGATCATGGGCGGTTTCGGCGTGGGAGTGGCGGTCACCCTGATCGAAAGCGTCTGTACAGGGCAGGTTTATGTTCCGGCGCTGGTGATGATGCTGAAGAGCGGGCAAACACTGTTGAAATGCGGCTTGTATCTGGTGTTGTATAATGTCATTTTTATCTTACCCCTCTTTGTAGTGCTTGGACTCACCTGTGCGGGAATGGGCATGGCACCGTTGACGAAGTGGAGCCGACGAAACGTAACGGCCAGCAAGATTTTGCTGGGATTGTTTTTTCTGGCGATGACGGCCCTGATGTTCATTTTAAGGGAAAAATAACATGACGACCAAACCGAAACAGGAAAAAATCCAGGGAAATATACGCCTGATGGCGGCGCACGCCAGATCCGTTGCTGCAACCCGCGGGAAAACGGAAGGAAACCGGATTGTCATTGCGGTGATCGGGGAAGACCGACCCGGCATCATGGCTGGTGTCACCGCGGTACTGGCCGCGAGAAGCGCCAACATCCTTGATGTGAGCCAGACGATCATGAGCGACCTTTTCACGATGGTGATGCTGGTGGACATCAAGGCGATATCCGTGCCGTTTGCAGGTTTGAAAACCGATCTTGAGAAGCATGGGCAGGAGGCTGGCTTATCGATTATTGTCCAGCACGAGGAAATCTTCAAGGCGATGCACAGGGTGTGACGAGTTATGGCAATCAGTTCAGAAGAAATTTACGAAACACTGGGAATGATTCATGCCCAGAATCTGGATATCCGCACCGTCACGATGGGGGTTGATCTTCACGATTGTGCCGGACCGGATATCCGGCGTGTGGCCCGGAATGCGTATGATAAAGTCATGCGGATGGCGGGAAAGCTGGTCCCGACCGCCGAGGCAGTCGCGGGTGAGTACGGCATACCCATTGTCAACAAACGCGTCGCGGTCACGCCTGTGGCCTGGGTGGCGGCGGCCTGCGAGACCCGCGATTACACCCTCATTGCCCGTGAATTGGACAGGGCCGCCCGCGAATTGGGGATTGATTTCATCGGGGGATTCTCGGCCTTGGTTCAGAAGGATATGACCCCCGCTGGCGAAGCCCTGATCCGGTGCATTCCCCGGGCCCTGGCGGAGACCTCGCGCCTTTGCGCATCTGTCAACATCGGGACCACCAAGGCGGGTATCAACATGGATGCCGTCGGTCTGATGGGGCAGATGATCAAGGAGGCGGCTAGCTTGAGCGCGGACACTTCCGGAAGCGCGTGTGCGCGCCTGGTGGTGTTCTGCAATGCGGTGGAGGACAACCCGTTCATGGCCGGCGCATTTCTCGGGGCGGGGGAAGGCGATGGTAGCCTGTCGGTCGGGATTTCGGGCCCCGGAACCATTCGCGCGGTGGTACAAGCGATGGGACGGGAATTGGATCTTCAAACCGTGGCTGAGGAGATCAAAAGGGTGGCCTTTAAGATTACTCGCGCCGGTGAACTGGTGGGAAGGAAATGTGCCACCCGCATGGGGGTGGCGTTTAACATTATCGATTTGTCCCTGGCGCCAACGCCCGCGCCGGGAGATTCGGTGGCGGATATACTTGAGGCCCTGGGATTGGACAAGGTTGGTTCGCCGGGCACGACGGCCGCCCTGGCTTTGTTGAATGACGCCGTCAAGCGGGGGGGCGCCATGGCGACCAGCCATGCCGGAGGCATGAGTGGCGCGTTTATCCCGGTCAGCGAGGATGCGACCATGGCCCGGCGTGTCGCCGAGGGTGCGTTGACGCTTGAGAAGCTTGAAGCTATGACCGCCGTATGTTCGGTCGGGTTGGACATGGTGATCGTACCCGGTGACACGACGCCGGAAACGATCAGCGGTATCATAGCCGACGAGGCGGCCATTGGAATGATCAACAAGAAAACAACCGCCGTGCGCCTGATTCCCGCACCGGGAAAGAGTGTCGGGGATACCATTGACTTCGGAGGGTTGTTGGGTGGCGGGCCGGTGATGCCCGTGTCGCCGCATTCGTGCGCTGTTTTCATCCGGCGGGGCGGACGCATTCCCGCCCCTTTGCAGGGGTTGAGCAATTAATCTGGATCCAGTGAGCGGAGCGCGGATGGCAGCGAGAACAAAACAGACTTCAGAGTCGTGGGAGACAAGCGAAAATGTGCTCTTCCTGACGGTCATTCTCCTGGTGACCGTGATTGCCTACGCGCCCCTGGTTGGCGGGGTTTGGGAATTGGGGTCCCATACGACACAGGCATTGAACGCCTTTGCGCTGTTGTTGGTCGCGTGCGTGGATTCGCTGTTGTCCGTTCTGAAAACAGACCCGTTCAAGCCCACCATCAACCCGCATGGACTCTTGCTGTTTGGATTATCCTGTTTCGCCCTGGCGGTCTCGTCATTCACGTTGGTCTGGCCGTTTGCCGTACTCGGGTTGTGCCTGAACGCGGGTGCGTTGTTGTCATTCTGTTTCGGAAGAAGAGGGGCTGTAGCCTTTTATCCGGCACTGGCGGGTTTCGGGGTGATGGTGGCCATGCTGGTCATGGTGCCCCGGGTTGACGGACTATTGAGAGTGCTGGCGGGATCGGTATCATCCTGGATGTTACCCATTCTGGGGATCCGGTCAGACATGATCATTCAACAGGAACCATTCCAGGTGATTCTGGTGGTCGAAAAGGGAGCCCGTGTGTTCAACGTGGCTACCGAATGCAACGGGTTCGGTATCCTGATCTCGTCGCTGATGCTTTCCCTGATCCTGTCCTTGCGGCGGCGCATTCCCTGGTATATGACCATTCTGGTTGTCGCCCTGTCAGCCCTGTCCGGGTTGGCATTCAACGTGATCCGGATCGTCATGATCGCCTTATGCAGCCTGAAGACGGATTTCCCATACGCGGTGATTCATGAAGGCATGGGGACGCTGGTTTACCTGTTCGCCATGGCGGCAATTTGTGCGCTGAATCTCATGGTGGCAAAACGACGTTCCTGATGGTTACTGGAAGCCTTTTTTCATCGAGTCGTTATCCGGCAATTCCTTGTATTGGACCCTGTGCTTCAGAATCAGTTCCCATTGCTTGGCGTACTTGAGAAACGCTCCGTACGAGGACATCATGGCGATGGCCAGTCCATGTCGTCCGTCCAGGAATCCACCCCGCAGGAAATAACTCTTGAAAAAGCGGAAGACCGGATGGCCCAGCATATTGAACCAAAAGAACTTTTCCCCCGTGACGAATCGCTGTTGGGCTGTAATGGTCGAAAAACGGTTCAGGGTGTTGATGTGATCGGCAAGATCATCATAGGTGTAGTGCCAGATGGGATGTTTGAGATGCTTGACCGGCCCCCTTACGATTACTTTGTCATGGGGTTCCTGGCCTTCAGTGCGGCCGAAGTCCTTTTTGAACAACCGAAGCTTCACATCGGGGTACCATTCCCCGTGCCGGATCCAACGGCCCAGGTAATAGACCTGCCGGGGAAAATCATAGCCGACATAATGGCCTGTTCCAGAGTTGAACTCCTCCAGAATTTCATCCCGTAGAGCGGGCGATGCCTCCTCGTCTGAATCCATGAACAAAACCCAGGGATGCTTCGCTAATTCACGAACCATATTGCGCTGACCAACGTATCCGCGCCATTCGCACTGATGGACGTTATCGGTATATTGCCTGCAAATATCAACGGTGCGGTCAGTGCTGTAACTGTCGAGGATAATGATCTCGTCGCACCAGGTGAGACTGCTCAGGCAACGGCTGATTTTCCGTTCCTCATTGAAAGTCAGGATGCAGGCCGAAATTTTTTCACGCATGGTCAGGGCTCCTTATGATTGAGTGCCGGGGCGTTCAGGGGCGCAACCGGAGTGTTGGTGTCTGGGACGGAGAACGATGCGGCATTCGCCATGGCCCCGGATGGGGTTTGGGAGACGGGTATTTTCGCGCCGAGAAAGGCCTGTGCTTTTGTCAGATCGGTAACGCCCCAGTCCTGATTTTCGGAAACCTGGCGTCCCCGCTCCTGCTCGGTCCGGTTTTCAAGAAAACGTGTCGCCCGGTCCAGTTCAGTGCGCGACAGGGAAAGTCCGGAGTCCTGCACATTGCTTTTCAGGGCAGCCATCAACTGCTGTGCTTCAACCACATCAGGGGGATGCGCGGTCAGACTCATGGTATCGCAAATCCTGATCCTGGAGATGTTGGTGACATCGCAATCATCGGGATAACGGTTGTTTCTGTTGGATTCTGCTGGGACTGCGCTCGGAAGGGGGGTGATTGGCATGGGCCGCGAACGGACTCCCTGCAGGATGACCGCGGTGATTATGACAACAAGGACGGGAAGTCCCACAGTGAACCACATTCGGAACCGATGGAAGCCCGTAAGATTGTCCGCCGTTGATGAATCGTCGTGCGATTGTATGAATAATCGTGTTGTTCCGATTTGGACAACATCGCCATGTTGGATTCGTGATTCAGCATGCACCTCCCGGCCATTGATGAGAACACGCCCGGAGGCCTCCGGAGACCGGATGAAGAGTTCCCGCCCCCGGGGGATGATTTCCGCATGGATAGGCAAACCGACGGTCGGTTCATTAAATTGCAGACGCGCGGTCGAACCTTGTCCGATGGTCAGGGGTTCCGCAGCCAGATCCCATCGTTCGCCCCGCCGTTCGCCATTCAGGATGACTAATCGATATGACATACGGAAAAATTCTATTCAACGGCTTGACGAGCAGGAAGTAATTATGTCAGGGATTGGCAGACGGTGATGGCGGCCACCCCCACGATGTCGTCATCCGTACATCCGCGGGAAAGATCGTTTACCGGTTTGGCTAATCCTTGCATGATTGGGCCGTAGGCGATTGCGCCGGCGAGCCTTTCTGTAATTTTATAGGAGATGTTGCCGGCCTGAAGGTCAGGGAATATCAGGATGTTAGCGCCGCCTTTAAGGGGGCTGTCAGGGCATTTCTTCGACGCCACACCGGGGACAATGGCGGCATCGACTTGAAGTTCGCCGTCCACCACGGCATCCAACCCAAGTTCAGTCACGCGTGCCTTGGTCAGTTCGGTAGCCTTTATCATCTTGTCCACGAGCGGATGCCGGGCGCTTCCCCGTGTGGAGAAGGATAGCATCGCCACCCGTGCCTGTCCGCCGATCAGGGACTTGTAGGATCGAATGGTCGCTACGGCGATATCCACCAGTTGTTCGGCGGTCGGATCCGGATTGACCCCTGAGTCAGCATAAAAAAGGACCGTGTCGCCGGAGGGGGTGGGGGTCACCAATTCCATGGCGAAGAAACTGCTGCCAGTTTTGATGCCGGGCGCAGTGCCGACACATTGGAACGCCGCACGGACCATGTCGGGTGTGGAGGCGATACTGCCGGCCACCAATCCGTCCGCAAGACCGGATCGGACCATCATGTCGCCGAAATAGAGACGGTCCAAAAGACTTTTGCGGGCCTGCTCAAGGGTCATCCCTTTAAGTTTGCGCAGTTCAAAAAAAGACTGCGAAAGACGTTCGAAGTCCGGGGAGTGAGGGTAATCAAGGATGGTGATGGGAAGTCCCGCGAAGACAATACCGGTGGCGGATTTGCGGGCCTCCTCCGGTGTGGCCAGAACTATCACCTGGGCGGCAATTTCCTGCCGTGCAATTTTTACGGCGGCCTGCATGACTCGAGGATCATGCCCCTCGGCGAGAACGAGGGTTCGGTGGGCCGCACGGGCTTTTGGAATCAGAGTATCGAGCAGGGACATCGAATCAACCTTTCTTATTACTTGTTACTTCCGCATGGCGGCGTGCTTGAATTCAGGGTGGGTATGGCCTTGGTCGGGACCGTGAGCAATTTCACCGTTTCCCGGGCAATCATGAGCTCCTCATTGGTGGGCATGACGATGGCCTTCAGCTTGCTTTCGGGTGTGCTGATGATGGCGGGACGGCCCATGGCCTGCCTGTTCTTCTCGATATCCAGATGGCAACCGAGGCACTCGAGCTTCTTGACAACATGTTCACGGATATAGGCGCTGTTCTCACCAATACCACCGGTGAATATTACGGCATCGGCTCCGCCGAGAATGGTGAAATAGGAGCCGATATACGTTACCAGGCGCTGGATAAACATCCTGATGGCGCGTTGGGCCTGCATGTTGCCAGCTTCCGCGGCAGCAATATTATCACGCATGTCGCCACTTCCGATTCCCGAGACCCCCAACAGGCCGCTGCACTTGTTAAGCAAGCGGTCAATATCATCGGGTGACATTCCGCGCCTGGCCAGATAGAGGACCACGGCGGGATCAATATCACCGCACCGGGTTCCCATGACCAACCCGTTGAGGGGGGTCATACCCATGCTGGTGTCCAGCACATTGCCGCGTTCCACGGCGGTAATGCTGGCCCCGTTGCCCAGATGGGCTGTGATCAATTTCAAGTCAGCGAGGGGAAGGCCCAGAAGGTCGGCGGTGGCATACGAGACAAATTTATGAGAGGTTCCGTGGAACCCGTACTTCCGGATGCCGAACTTTTCATAGTATTCGTAGGGAATGGCATAAAGGTAGGAGGAGGCCGGCATCGAATGGTGAAAAGCGGTGTCGAATACCGCGATATTCGGGACCTCCTCGAACACCTGCTCGCAGGCTTCGATCCCGCCCAGGTTGGGCGGGTTGTGAAGGGGGGCAAGGTTGGCGCATTCGCGGATGTTATTTTTGACCTCGTTGGTGATAATCACCGAGTCATGGAAATTTTCGCCGCCATGAACGACGCGATGTCCGATGGCTTCGACGTCCATCAGACTGTTCAAGACGCCCGTATCGGGATCCACCAGTTTGGCGCAGACCAGTTCCAAGGCATCCTCATGGTTGGATACCAACGCCTGTTCCTTGAACGACTTCCCGTCAAACCGTTCGTATTTCAGAAACGGTTCGTTGAGTCCGATGCGCTCAACGATGCCCCGGGCGAGGAATTTTTCCTTATCCATGGCGTACATGGTGAACTTGAGCGATGAACTCCCCGCGTTGATGACCAACACATTTACGGGCGAGCGGTGGGTGGCAGATGCAGACATACGCATTTCCTCGGTTATAGAATCGTTAACACAGTCACAAAAAATCGAGAGCATGATCCCACAAGTTGAAAGTGTAATTCAAGAAGATACCGCACGAAATTATCATCTGAAATTAACATCTTGAAATACCCATCGCGTACCGGACTGTCATTCCTGATCCAGCGCCCCAGTTTTCTGCCCCGCCATCCGGGTGCGCCGATACCGGGCCGGGGTCACGCCCGTAATGCGTTTGAAGTGCTTGATGAAATAGCTTTGATCGTTGAACCCTACCTGGTAGGCGATGTCCGTGCAGGATTTATCCGTGTTTTCGAGAAGTTGCCGGGCATGTTGGATGCGGGTGTGGAAAAGAATCTGAAGCATGGTCTTCCCCGTGTGCGCCTTGACAACGTGTGCCAGGCGAAAGGTGCTCAACCCCACCGCTTCCGCCACAGTATCGATAGAGAGCGGTTTGGCGTAATTCCGGGTTATAAAGTCCAGAGCCTGGCTGACGTGGGTGTTGGACCGGTTGAATCCGTGAAGGTAGATACCTTCAATGAAGTCATTTAGTGCCTCCGTTAGTACGCGTGAAACTTCCTCAAAGTCGCGGGCTCGGATCAGGCGTTCCATCCACCGGTGATTGCGCGATATCAAGGATTCCATGACCGGACTATCCTCGACTGCGGTACGGGTCAAATAGCCCATCATTTCGATGGCGCGGGCCCTTAAGACGACGAGTTTAGGAGAGGAAAGATACATGGCGCCGAGCATTTCGTTCAACACGCGCCGCGCTCCGGTCTGGTCTCCGGCCCGGATGTGGGAAAGCAGAATGCGTTCTTTTTCAAAGGGATACGAAGAACCGGAGCCCTTTCGACGTTGATCTTCAATTGCCTCGGCGATTTGCTGTTGCTGCATCAGACGCAGCCGGTTCTCATCCATCTGGACGGCTTTCCATCCGCTGATCTGATAGAATGTTTTCCGGAGAATGTCCGCCGCCTCCGTCATGGTTGCCGGTGACAGCGCGGGGCGTGATGACAGATACACATGGGCCGCCTGAAGCGAGAGTCCCGCGCCTGTCAGGTGGCGAAGATAATCTTCGGTTGTGTGCGGGGTATCCGTGGAAATCACATCCCCGCCGATCAGGGCGCCGTGAATGATCCGTCGATCCTCCAACGCCACCAACCAGCTCGTCAGTCCCGGAACGGACTCGAAAAAAAAGGGAAGCCCTGTTGTAACGCTCTCATGAAGGGCGTAAACCCGAAGGCGACGGATTCGCGGCGGGAGAGCACCCAGCGGATCCGAACCGGGAGGACTTTGTCCGTTCAAATCCATAAAGAATGGCCGTACTCCTGTGGCTTTACGGGTTGTTCGAATGACATCAGCCAGAATCCGCTTGGAAAGAATAGTCATAATGGCAAGAATGACATAGTTTATAATATCTCTTCGATTTGATCGTAAGCAACGCGACCCTTGGTTCTGATCCATAGATAATGGACAAATTAGCATCATCGTCAAGCTGTTTTGGCGGTTATGATTCCATGATTTCGTCATTATTTATTAAAGAATCAGCAAGATCGTTGTAATATCAGCCAATATTAACTATTTGAGAGCGATGGGTTTTGCTAGTTTACGACGAGTTTTGAATGAGGATCGGCAACCAACCCAAAAGGAGTATCGCATGAGTGCAGTATTGGAACAGATCAAGGAACTGTTGATGAAGGGGAAGGCCAATGATGTCAAGGTCTTGGTCCAGAAGGCAATGGATGAGAAGATTCCCGTGGCGGATATCCTGAACAAGGGATTACTGGGGGGCATGAGCATCATCGGAGAGCGTTTCAAAAAGAATGAGGTCTATGTGCCCGAGGTGTTGATCGCGGCGCGGGCCATGAAGGCCGGCATGGAACTCCTGAAGCCGGCGCTGGCGGCGGCCAAGGTGCAACCCCGCGGTGTGGTGGTGATCGGGACTGTCAAAGGCGACCTGCATGACATTGGCAAGAACTTGGTCGGTATGATGCTTGAAGGTGCTGGCTTCAAGGTGGTTGACGCAGGCATCAATGTCGAGGCCGCGAAATTTGTCGAGCAGGCCCGCTTGAACAATGCGACCCTGATCGGAGCCTCGGCGTTGCTGACAACCACCATGACAAACATGAAGGAAGTGGTGGATGTATTGAAGGCGTCTGATCTCTCGGGAAAAGTGAAGCTCATGATCGGTGGCGCGCCTGTAACCCAGGCTTTTTGTGATGAAATCGGGGCTGATGGATATGCGGCGGACGCGGCTTCGGCTGCCGACCTTGCGAAAACGTTGGTAAAATAAGCCCGTTAACTGTAATCACAGCGGAATTCACGTGAATTCCGCTATTTTTTTCGTTTACCTAAGGAAAGATAGGCATGCCAGATCATCCTAAAGTGTTTCGTGTCGCAAAGCTGAAGACGATTGCTAATGCAAACGGGGTTAAATCTTCTCTCCAGAGGTCTCCCCTTACGCCGAAAGACGGGCTGGAGCGTGACATGCCCAAACTTCGCAGGCCGGTTTTGACGAAGCATTTGGCGGAGCCTGGCAAATTGGCGTTTCGAAAGCCCATGCTAAAAAAGAGCAGGAATGTGGAACGTGAGTTGCCCGAGGAGGAGGGGTTTGTCAGTCAACGCTACACGATTCTTGATGTCATCAATGATGGGGGGATGGGTACAGTTTGCCGGGCGTGGGACACGATGCTGAAGATGCATGTGGCTCTCAAGATGTTGAAACCGGAAATTGTCAGGGATCAGGAAGCGGTTGCCCAACTCAAGGCCGAGGCGGCTGTCGCAATGCGGCTCTCTCACGAGAACATCGTTCGCATCCATAATATTGAGGAGGAAAACGGGCATATTTTCATTGTCATGGAGTATGTTGAGGGGCAAACGCTTCGTACCATTCTCCACCAGATGGGCCGGTTGGCCAAATCAGCCGTCCTGGATATTGCCCATGCCTGTAAGGAGGCGCTCGCCTATGCCCATGATCTCGGGGTTCTGCACCGGGACATCAAACTGGACAACCTGATGATCAATAACGAGTTCCGTCTCAAGCTTCTGGATTTCGGGATTGCGGTCAAAATATCGAGGGGACTCAACAACGCGGTTTTAGAGGGGTCGCCGGGATACATGAGTCCTGAACAATTGCATGGCCGCCCCCTGGATGTTCGGACGGATGTGTTTTCGTTCGCAGTGGTATTGTGCGAACTCCTTACAGGGGTGCGCGCGTTTCCCGATATTGATGACCTTCAACACATGTATGACTTGAAACCCCGTGGAATCGAGTCCATCGCCGAGCCTGTTGCCAGTGTGTTGCTTCAAGGGATGGCGTGCGATGCGAACCAGCGTTGGCGCACAGTGCCGGAATTCTATTCCGCATTTGAAGACGCCCTGCGACCCCTGATACGGTGATTTTATCTCAACGTTTTTTAAGTCTTTTCTGGACAAAGTCCAAACTTCCGAATAGAGTCCCAATCTCATTCCACCTGCGGGAGTAATTCAGTGGTAGAATGTCAGCTTCCCAAGCTGAACGTCGTGGGTTCGATCCCCATCTCCCGCTCCACTTGCGTATTGCAGAGGCAGTCTTCTGTCGTTATAGTCACCACTTTCTTGCCACGGAATATCGAGGTGACAGGGAAAGCTAATTAAGGGATCCATTGTGGATATTGATAACCATATTGGGGATGTTCAAGGCGCGATCAGGGACATCCTTGAAAAGACTCCTCTCCATTCCTTGTTGGACCAATTCTCGGGGTCGCTTTACGGGGGAAAAATGCTCCGGAGCCGCCTTGCCTTGAGGGTGGGTCTGGCGGCGGGCGTGCCCCTCGCGACACTCATCCGCGGGGCTGCGGCGATCGAGATGCTTCATGCGGCCAGCTTGCTTCATGATGACGTGATCGATGGAGCGCGCCTGCGTCGGGGCGCGCCTGCCTTCTGGGTTAGCCGGGGGACGTCGGGATCCGTACTGGTTGGCGATCTCATGGTCTGTTCCTCTTTTTCCCTGATAATGGATACGGAGTCCCGTGATTTGATTCCCGAGTTTGTGAACCGGGCGAGGGAAATGTGCGAGGCGGAAGTCGAACAGGAATTGCTGAGGCGCGATACTCCAGATTGGGCGACCTCCGTCAAGTTCGCCCGTAACAAGACCGGCTCCCTGTTTGCGTTTGTCGGCTATCTCGCCGGAAGCCAGTCGCCAGACCTTGCCGCCATCACACGGGAGTGCGGTTATAGCGCAGGCACCGCCTATCAGCTTGCCGATGACATTTTCGATTCCTACGGCGATTCGTCGTCGTCCGATAAGTCACTGGGCCTCGATGCCTTGAAAACCAAGACCACCGCCGCATCAGGGTGGCGGAATGACAGGGATGGATCACCCGAAAATCCGGCGGCATTCATCAAGGACCTATGCTCGAAATCAGTGTCTCTGCTGGAGGGTTTCCCGGTGGTGAGGGATGCTTGGCAGGACTATCTGGCCTTGGATCTTGGCCCGGCGATTAATAAGTTTGTGGAGGTCTTCGATGCATCTCTGGAGACCCGCAGCGACAATCCCATGACCCGGCAGCCACGGAAACCGGCGACTGTCTGAATAGAGGCCTCTATGAAACAGAAGCGTAGGACGATGATTGCGATAGCTTTGTCGGTTATTCTCCGCACGGGTATCGTGTCTGTCGCAGCAGGTGGTGTGACTGTCTGGAATGGCGAAGATCATGCGGGGGGGCAGTCGTGGATTGGACCCCAGTCGCCGGTGAATGCGGTCTGGGCGGGAACCGGGGGCGGACATTCGGGCGATCATGCGATTGAGTTTGTTGGGCAGGGCAGCGAGTGGATCGGATGTGGATGGAGTTGGCGGGGATGGTACCCTCCAGGCGCGGGCGAGGATATCAGGGTCTTTAGCAACCTGGTATTCTGGATCAAGGTGACGGGAGACGACCCCGGCACCCTGTCAGTGTCCCTTGTTTCAGCGATTACCACTAAACCGTCAGGCCAGGTCCTGATCGGGGAGTATCTCGGTGACAGCGTTAACATCCGGGATGGTGACTGGCATGAGGTCGTCATACCCCTGTGCGACATCTATGCCGCCGCAAAAGATAAGAACTTCGATCCGAAGAGCGTCTGGGAAATAGATATCAATACCTGGGCGCCCGCAGCGCGAACATTCCATGTTTTTCTGGATGATATCGGGTTTGATAACAGGCGGGCGCGTCCCCATTCAGTCTGGGTAACGCTTCCGGAGGCTCGGCAACCGAGGGCGCTCCAGAATCCTCAAACCGTGTCAGCCGAGGTCGACCTGAAGTCCTCCGGCTCCCCGATCAGTCCCTTTATTTATGGTGCCGCCACAGGAGATCAGAGGGCAGCCACCGAGCTGGGCCTGACCATCATCCGGGCGGGAGGAAATCCGATTTCCCCTTTAAACTGGAAACATGGTTACACATCCAAGGGGCTCGACTGGTTTTTTGTCAACGATGGGGCGGAAACGGCTCCGGAAAACAACTGGATGCTCACGCTGCACCGGGACAACAAGAAGGCAGGACGCGAGACTTATTTGAGTGTTCCAATGA
>Ga0118677_10003667_pt1 | contig 28815 bp, 31 predicted proteins | sample AliMusrvi5mmetaG_FD_86154 | JGI IMG/M metagenome (GOLD analysis project Ga0118677, IMG submission 86154) | reverse complement strand
TGAACTTGATACGCGCGCATAAAGCGCTACGCCAAACTTCTGCTCAGACGCCTGCTTGATAACCACCGTTCCAGTAGGCAATTGAATCGCTTCAAGCTCCCCGCGCTTCCACATTCGCCATGCGGTTTTGTAGCTGATCGAGTTTTCCTTCGCGAACTGGCTTAGCTTCATGCTAATATAGTATCACGTATGTCTATGTACGTCTATAGTATATAGAACTAAATGCAACCCCTTCACCAAACACTTAGACGCGCTTAATAGTTGCATAACAGGTCTGTGGTTAAAATACTCCATCGAATGATGAGGTGGATCATATGAATCTGTTTGGACGCAAAGACCAGGAAAACGATCTCAAGAAAATGGGGCGGCTCCCGCCGGGGCAATCACTGACGAACAAGTTCCCGGTGTTGCACTATGGAACCGTTCCCAACTACGACCTGACCAAGTGGGATTTCCGCATCAGCGGTGAAGTTGAAGAACCCAAGCGTTTCACGTGGGAGGAGTTCAGCAAGCTCCCCACCCGCAAGGTGACAATGGACATCCATTGCGTCACGCGCTGGAGCAAATTCGACACCGTGTGGGAAGGCGTGTGGCTGCCCGACTTGATCGAAAAAGGCATTATCAAGCTCAAGCCCACGGCCAAATATGTCATCGAGCACTGTGAGCATGGCTTCACCACCAATCTCGACATAGAGCACTTCATGAAACCCACCACACTGCTCGCCACGAAGTACAACGACCAGCCTATCGAAGCAGACCATGGTTTCCCTCTCCGGGTCATCGTCGGCGCATATAAAGAGAGCGCCCAGGACCCCGACACGCGTTACTTCTGGAAAGGCGGCAAGTGGCTGCGCTCACTCGAGTTCACCTCCGTGGACCGGCCGGGGTTCTGGGAGCAGGCTGGATATCACAACATCGCGCGCGTCTGGCCGGAGGAACGGTTTGAGGGACAGTGGTGACGGTTTACACGTATTTCTTTTGAGACTGTTAAGAGTGTGACGGCATGAAGATCTCTTATGATTCCGAAGTGGATGCCCTGAGTATCGTGTTTATCGATACCACTGTGACCACTCAGCAAGTGGCCGAAGGGGTAGCGATTGACTACGCCGCAGATGGGCGCGTGGCCGGGATTGAAATCCTGGATGCGTTGCGCAACTTTGGTTAACACACCGCATTCACTCAATACACGCTAAATCCTGGGGTGAGTTCCCGTGCGATACAATGCAGTCAATCTCGATTCTGTAAGTCCGGGATGGACTGCCCGTAAGCGGTTGAGCACATTGTGCAATGCCGCCGAGCCACTCCGTTGAAACAAACGGTGGTTATCGGTCTCCGGCAAGAACGAGCTTGTTTTTTCCTCTCCTGGGTGGTTCAAGATTGTCGCAAATGATGCCTGCTACGATCAAATAATGTGATGCCCGACCAGTGCTGCCCGCATCTCCCGATTCATCAAAAACTGCGTAGGCGCTGAAACGATTGCTCATGCCGTCCTTACTTGCCCAATAGGGTGAGCTTGAAACGACAGCCTGGATATGATGTTCACTCTGCCTAACGCTCGCCTACAGCATCACTGTGCGCGCCTCGCGGACGGACGTCACAATTGCCTCTGCCACGCGCACATCACCGGCGCTTGCGGCGGGGCTGTTGCGCACCTGGCCTTCTCCTTCAATCGCAGAGACAAACGCTTGCGCCTGCAGGTTAAACGCGTTCGCAGTCCCGGTGAAGTTGTACTCTTCAACATTTCCGCCAAGATAGACCGCGACTGTCCCGGCGCCGACTTCATCCGGGTGGACTTCCACTGCGCCCTTTGTGCCGATGAACGTGGCGCCCCAGGCAGGCAATCCGCCTGGCGCAACAAACCCGGCCGTCATGCTGCAGAGCGCGTCGTTGCCAAACTTCATGTTTGCAACGACATTTTCCTGGTCGATTAGTTCAGGCGCAGTGTTAAGAACGCGGTTAGCGAACGCAGACACCCTCAGCGGTTCGCCGGCGATCCATCGCACCGGGTTGATAAAGCAGTAGGTCATGTGCGTCAACGGCATGCCGCCGCTGATTTTCTGGTTGTAATACCACGTGCGCGGGTCGCCGGCCCAGAGTGCGATGGAACGGATCGTCACCAGACGACCCAGTTCTCCGCTCTCGAACAACTGCTTCGTGTATTCCCATGCCGGGCTGTAACGCGCCTCATAGCCCGCCTCAACCACGCGCCCGTTCTGTGCGGCCAGTGCTGCGATCTGTTCGGCCACGCTGCTTGTGGTTGCCAGCGTCCCGCCGATCAGGACATGCAATGATTGCGCTAATCCCCACAGCGCGATGGAGTCCTGTGCCTCGTGCGGGACTTCGATCAGCAGCGCATCCGGCCGGGTTTCAACCAAACACCTATAGTCGTCGAAACAGGCGCCGCACCCAAACTCAGCGCCCATCGTCTGTGCCGTGGACAGGCGTCGCGCAGCAACACCACATAGTTGCATCTTACCGGTGGACAGTAAAGCGCGCGCGCGAACGCGCGCCATCCCGCCTGCCCCGACAATTGCCAGTCTCAACATAGCATTACAACCCCGTGGGCGCGCACGTTGGAGGACACATGTTGTCAGTCGACCACACTTCCCACACTCGCCCCACCAGGTTTGACCCTGGGCTTAGGCCGGGTTGATCCGGCGTCCAGCCCGCAGGGGTCATTTGACCGGTGCTGCGAACGTACTGGAAGGCGCGCAATTCACGCAGCATCTCGTGCACATTGCGCCCGACCGTGTGCGAGAGCGCCTCCATGGCCTGGATATTGCCATCGGGGTCGATGATGAAGTCGCCGCGCACATTCATGCCAGTATCCTCATCATAGACGTTGTACAGTGTGCCGATTTGACCGCGCGGGTCGGAGAGCATCGGGAATGGCACGCCGCCAGGAACCATCTTCGACAGTTCCTCTTCCTGCCACATCTTGTGGGTGAAACGGCTGTCTGTGCTGATCGCCAGCACCTCAACATCCATGGATTTGAAGTCCTTATACATCGACGCAATGGCCGCCAGTTCTGTTGGGCAGACAAATGTAAAGTCTGCCGGGTAGAAACACACAAACACCCAGCGTCCCTTGTAAGCAGACAGCTTGATAGTCTGGAAGCTGCCAGCCACATATGCCAACGCCTCAAAGTCGGGCGCGGGTTTGCCAATTCGACACGTCATTCTTCGCTCTCCCTCCATGCATTCCCAATTGCGAATGCATTTTTGACTCCAGAGCCGGTCTGGCTCTTAGGTTAACGCGGGCTATTATATGTTATCGATCTTGAATCCTTCAAAAATCGCGTCAAACCCGTTCCCGTCGGGCGAGGCGCACATCGGGCCGACGCTGAGTGTTGGTTCATCCGTCAGATGCGCTTGTCTGAGCAGCATATAAGTCTGCCCATCGAACGAGTACTTGATCTCGATCGCTTCGCCATGGCGGGTGACGCGCAACCACACCGCCGGCGGGTTCTGCGGCGCAGGGATCACCGACCAGTCCGAGTAGTCGCGTGTGACCACGGCGCTGACGTGCTGCGATCCTTCGAAGAACTCGATGCCGCATTTGATCCACGTCGTCTCGTCCAACCGCACCATCAATCCGGCATGGTCGTAAAGGTCGTGATAGTTTCCACTCACTTTCACTTCCGCGACAAAATCACCGGTCACGGGTTGTCCGTAAAAATGTCCGTTGTCGCGAATAAAACCGTAATGGGTTTTGCGCCAGAAATCGCTCTTCGGTTCTGTATGCACTGCCAGCACACCATTCTGATCCTTCCACGATCCCGGTTCATTGAGCCATTGCATATCAACCTGCTTTAATTGTGTGGCGCCGTTCGCGCGCCCATCGCGCGCCATCCGGTAAAAGTGTAGACCATCCTCGCCAATAAATGCCCCGTAGCGGACGAAACCGCGCCGGCCATACAGCCCCCATGCGCGTTGGTTGTCCGTTACCACCGTTAGATAGAGCCTCGGCAGGTTGCTCACGCGCGGCACAGCCAGAACCGCATCCATCAGCCCTGCGCCCACGCCCTGTCCGTGATACGCATCGGCAACGCCCAGGCCAAATACGGGTTCATCCGCGGTGAGCGCCCACACGAAGCTCCAGCCGATGATGCGATCTCCTGCTACCGCAACGAGATCGTGCTTGTCGCCGCTGACCGGATCGTTGCCGCGCACCACGTCTTCATAGTGATCGAGTCGCGGGCTCTGTCCGAAGGGCGCGAATGTGCGTTTCGACGCGGCGCTTAGCGCGTTCCAGAAATCGCACAGGCCGATCGCGTCACCCGCTTGTGCTCGCCTAAAGAGTATTTCCTGCATAGTGCCGTCTATTATGACGCCTTCTGCCCTTTCGCGTTAAATCCTCCTCAGGCTGCTACCAACGCGTATTCCATTGAGTCCGCGAGCGCCTGCCACGAGGCGTCGACGATGTTGGTCGAACTCCCCACAGTGGTCCAATCGCGCGTGCCGTTGGTCGTGTCGATGGTCACGCGCGTCATCGCGGCCGTCGCTTTGTTGCCATCCAGAATGCGCACCTTGTAGTCCGCGAGGCGCACTGTGTCGAGTCGCGGGTAATGGGGCAACAGCGCCTTGCGCATGGCGATATCGAGCGCATTGACCGGGCCGTCGCCTTCTGCCGCCGTGTGCGCCACCTCGCCGTTTACGCGCACCTTGACGTTGGCTTCAGACAGCAATCCGCGCCCGCGCCGGTGCTCCACAACAATCAGAAAATCGATCAATTCAAACGGCGCCGCGTAACCCGGCTGTGCGCGCCGCAGCATCAGTTCGACCGAGGCCTCCGCGCCTTCGAAGTAGAAGCCCTTGTTCTCCATCTCTTTGATCTTTGCCAGCACCTGTTTGACTTCGTCCCTATTGACATCCAGCCCGAACTCCTTCGCTTTGTACGCGATGTTGCCGCGCCCGCTCAGTTCGCTCACCAGCACACGCTTCTGGTTGCCCACGCGCTTCGGGTCGATGTGCTGGTACGACTCCTCCAGTTTAAGGATTGCGGCCACATGAATGCCGCCCTTATGCGCAAAAGCCGCCTGCCCGACGTATGGGGCGCGGATGTTCGGCGCGACGTTCGCCATTTCCGACACATAATGCGACAGCTCCGTCAGCCCATGCAACTGCTCGTTCGTCAGACAGTCATCGTGGAGTTTGAGCTTCAGGTTGGCAATGGCCGTGATCAGGTCGCAATTGCCGACGCGCTCGCCATATCCGTTGACCGTGCCCTGCACTTGCGTGCATCCTGCGCGCGCGCCAGCCAACGCGTTTGCCACGCCGACGCCCGCATCGTTGTGGGTGTGGATGCCAAACCGGGCATTCGTGCCGGGTTGCACTGTGGCGATGGTCTCGCGCACGATCTGTTCGACCTCCCACGGCATCTGACCGCCGTTGGTCTCGCACAGGATGAGCCAGTCTGCGCCGGCTTCAGCCGCAGCGCGCAACGTAGCCAGCGCATACTCCTTGTCGAGTTTGAACCCGTCGAAGAAGTGTTCGGCGTCGTGCATGACTTCCTTGCCCTGCGCCTTGAAGTACGCCACACTGTCGCGAATCATGGCCAGGTTCTCTTCGAGTGTGGTTTCCAACACGTGAGTCACATGCAACCGGCTCGTTTTTGCCACCATCGTCACGACCGGCGTCTGCGCGTCCAGGAGCATCTTGATTTGCGGGTCGCTCTCGCAGTGACCGCCGGCGCGGCGGGTGCTGCCAAACGCCGCCACCCGCGCTTGCTTGAGGCGCAGTTCACGCGCGCGCGCGAAAAACTCGGCATCCTTCGGGTTGCTGCCCGGCCAGCCGCCCTCGATATAGTGCATCCCGAAATCATCCAGCCGCTGGGCAATGCGCAGTTTGTCGTTCACTGACAGGTTGATCCCCTCGCCCTGCGTGCCATCGCGCAATGTCGTGTCGTATAGTACCGTCGTCATTTCGTGTCAACTCCTGAAAAACAAAAAAGCCCTCCAGGATCGGAGGGCTGTATCGACAATAACCTATTATGCAAACTTAAGGCGTCTTACGCCGGCCACCCGCGATCCATAACCCGACTCGCGCCTCGTTAACGGAGGCGCGAGTCGAAATAATAACGATCGTCGGAATGCCGGTTGGGCGCATCATACTGATAGTGCCTTTGGTATGGGTGGCAAGTTTACACATTAACAGCGGGGTGTCAAGCTATCGAAAAGTTCAGTTTCTCAAAGCCGATGACTTTCCCGGCTTGGTCCTTCATCAGGATCACTTCATCGCCGGTTTCTTCGCAGTGGTATTCATCCTGTGGATTACCGAACCAAACCGTCAGCGTATTACCAACTTCATCATAGAATACTTTTACTTGGGCCACACCAGCACTCCTTCTTTGATGGCATCGGTCGGGTAAGCCGTTATTAAAAAGCCGTCACCGTCCAGCCGCTTAGCAACTATTCACCCTAAAAATGAACCATTTATGCTTTTTGTCAGGATTTACTGCTGAGTGAGTGCTAAATACTCGCTGGTAAAGCTTTCAATTGAAGGGTTGTCGTTTGGTGTCAGGGCAGTGTTAGCCTGCGTTTGAGCCTTCAGACTCGACTTCGTGCCAGAAATCTTCGCGCTTCAACCATTGCCATCTCGAATTTGTTGTTCAGCAACATCAAGAATGCTCTGGAATTTCGGGGAACATAGCAAGGGTCATTCATATGCATCCAGTATGCCAGGACGGGTTGCCGTAGAGCCTTTACCGGGTCAGAGCGTAGCTCTGTCGACTACAATCCGGTGTTGAGTTCGTTTTAAGATGGTTTCCGTCTTAGCTCAATTTCATTCACGATTTGGTCTAGTGACTTGCTGCCAAACAAGACTTCCCGTTCTTTACCATAATCTCCAAAACCAACCGTAAACTGTTTCAGGAAACGGACAGCGTTAATAACCCCTAACTCTTGATAGAGTAGGTGAATTGCCTGCTGGTTGATCTCTGCCAATGGCTTTACTCCCGTAATCATTTCTCAATCTCCTGTATCAAATCAAGCGGTGAAATCACCTTCACACGTAAATCTCTGATGCGCTGTGCTCGGCGAGCCAATTGGTCGTCACACGTGCAAAAGTAGTCCGCCTTGCTTGCTTCTGCTAAAGCTAAATGAACTGCGTCCAGAGGCTTGATGCCATGTCCCAAAAATTGGACCGCTCTCTCGTTTACAGGTGCGCTCATGTTGACAGTCGTCCTGGCTTTGGCGAGCACAGAATAAGCATGCTCCCGACGCACTGGCAAAGGATTTTAGTCGGTCTCATATTCCAACGCTTCCGATGAAACCAACTCAATTTGTCCTGCGTTGCATATGGAGAGAATGCCAAGAACCGCTTCTGCTTCCAACACGATACGAACTTGATAAGGTGTATCAAGTGGGCGCTGAATAGCGCACAAATCGAGATAGACTTTCATCATGCTGATATTTTAGTGCGTTCCCCTGTTTTGCAGTATACCCGCCCAACGCTTCGCTTCAGCCGCGTTGCGGAGCGAAGCAATGCCGGCTACAAGCATTGGTTGGGCGGTAATTCACCCTGAAAATGAACCATTTATGCTTTTTGTCAGGGTTTGCTGCTAAGTGAGCGCTGAATACTCGCTGGTAAAGCTTTCGATTGAAGGGTTGTCGCTTGGTGTCGGGGCAGAGTGTTAGCCTGCGTTTGAGATTTCAGACTCGACTTCGTGCCAGAAATCTTGGTGCTTCATCCCATTACCCTCTCGAATTTGTTGTTCAGCAACATCAAGAATGCTCTGAAATTTCGGCGAATATGCCAGTATCAAACGTTCGATTTCATCTTCATCCGTGACAGACAAGAGTATTGCTACAGGTCTGCCATATTTAGTAACGACAACAGGACCATTTTCACTCGTCTTCAAATAGCTGCTGAATTTTGCTTTCACATCCGCAACAGAAGCAATTCTCATATCTCTACCTCCTCACCGCCGATAAACAGACGACTACCGAGCTTTTCACCTATCGCTAAGATGATGACTTGCTGATTGCCATCATAAACCCGATAAAACACTCGAAAGCGGTTATCTGGTCCAAAACGGATTTCCCATTTTGCCCCGATAACAACAGGACGCTTTAACGGTTTGCGATTTTTTGTCTCAACAGCAGGTTCAAACTGCAACTGTGTTTCCAATGATTCTCGAATGAGCGAATAATACTTTGCCTCAATAGATTTGAGATGTTGCTTGATGATTGGGGGATAGATGATTTCAAATCTTGTCTGCGGAGCCATTATGACTACTATTATAGTCATATCCTATTTGCTGTCAATACTTTTTCTTGCTTTGACGAATGGTGTTTGTAGTCTCATTTGTTATAATATAGTCACATTAGAGGTGACCAGAAATGAATGAACTGAGCGTCGGTGTGCGTGAGCTGAAAATCCACTTGAGCAAGTATCTGCGTGAGGTCAAGCAGGGCAATACGATTGTCATCACTGATCACGGCAAACCCGTCGGACGGTTAAGCCCGGCAGTTACGAGTCTGGAAGAACGACTTGACGCCATGCGCGAAGCCGGAATCATCACATGGAGCGGTGAACAACCATCTCTAAAACCGCCAACAGCTCGTGTAGAGGGATCTATTACTGTTGCTGACCTGCTGATTGAGGATAGGGAATGAATGTATATTTTGATTCCAGCGCTCTTGTCAAGAAATTCGTCATCGAGCCTGGATCGGAAGCTGTGCTTGAAATGATGGAACAGGCCGATATCCTGGCAACCGGTCTGCTCAGCAGGGCGGAGGTATCCGCAGCACTGGCAAAGGCAGTCAGAATTCGCACATTGAGTCGTAATATGGCATCAGATGCCCTTGACGAGTTTCGAATGGATTGGCCCAACTACGTATGCATCACTGCCAACAATCCATTAATTTACCTTGCCGACCGGCTGGCATGGGATCACGGCTTGCGTGGCTATGATGCCGTCCACCTTGCAAGTGCGCTCACCTGGCAGAGTGCGCTGGGTAGTCTTGTGATCATGGCAACCTATGACAAACAACTTTGGCAGGCCGCGCGCACCGTTGCGCTTGGCGCATGGCCTGATCGCCTTAACTGACCTGGTTTTTCCGGCGCACCCGCAATATTACGATCTTCGTCGGGTGGTTAAACGGCGCAGGATCGACTGGCGGGGTCGCAGTCCGCGTATGGTCGTAACCCGTGAAATCGGGCGGAATTGGAATGATCTCCTCGATCGCCAGGTACCCATCTTTGCACAGGTCATCAAGCGTGCGCATGTAGTCTGCGCCGCTGACGAATAGCGCGTTGTTGATCGTGATGAGATATCCGCCGTCGTTGATCAACGGGCGCACCTTGTTGATGACGCGTTCACTCTCGTTGACCATATCCACCCGGCCCTTGCTCGTCTCGCTGAAGAAGGGTGGATCGACAATCACGCAGTCGAAACGGGCTCCGGTGCGTTTCATGTGACCCAGCTGCGTGAAGAAGTCTCCGGATTGAAAATCGGCCGTGTTGATCGCAAAGCCATTGAGCGAGCAGGAGTCCTTTGCCAGGTTCAGGAACGCGCGGTTGCGGTCGATCTGCACCACCCGGCGCGCATGTCCAGCCATCGCCGCGACGCCAAGGCTGCCTGTATAGGCGAAGGTGTTCAGCACGGTCTTGTCCGCAAGGTGATCGATGATCCAGCGACGCAGGTTGCGCGTGTCGGGGTAAAAACTGGCGTCCCGGTTCATGCGCAGATTGAGGGCATACCACACGCCGTGTTCCCGAATGCGCCGGTCGAGCGATTCCCCCGCGCCTGGCGCGACAAGCACGCCACGCCGCGCGTCTTCATCGCTGGTATGGCGCGTTTTCACGATCACCGCGCGCACCCACGGCAAGCGCTGGCGCAGATACTCCTGCGTTGTGGTGAGGGTGTCTCTCACTTCAGCGGGCCGGTCGCCGTAGTTTTGCAGCACCAGCGTGCGCCCATACAGATCGACCACCAGCCTGGGTTCGCCTTCATAAAACCCGTTGAACAGGCGCGCGGCGCCGTCATACGGGTCGACGAGCAGGTCAGCCCGCGCCGCCAGCGCGCTTTCAAGCAGTGAAATGATCGTGTGTTGTGACATCAACTGTATATTACGACCTGGCGCAGCACTTCGCCCCGATCCAGCGCATCGAAAGCAGGGTTGATATCCTCAAGCGAGATGGTGCGCGAGAGCAATCGATCCACCGGCAGCAACCCGGCCTGATACATGGCGATGTAGCGCGGCACATCGCGAATCGGAACCGCCGACCCCATGTACGAACCTTTTAATGTGCGTTCCTCGGTCACCAGCGTCACCGCGTGCAAGGTCACATTGCGGCTCGGGTGCGGCAAACCGATCGTCACCGTAGTGCCGCCGCGCCGCGTCGCACTAAACGCCTGCGCCAGCACCTTCTCGTTGCCAACGCCTTCAAATGCGAACTGTACACCGCCGCGCGTCAGGTCGCGCACTGCCTGAACAGGGTCGATCTGGCTGCCGTTCACCAGGTGGGTTGCGCCGAACTGGCGCGCCAATTCGAGCTTCGAGTCGAGCAGATCAACGGCGATGATTGGCCATGCGCCTGCCGCGCGCGCGCCCATCACGGCGCTCATGCCGACGCCGCCCAGCCCGAACACTGCGACGCTCTGGCCGGGCGCGACGCGCGCCGTATTTACCACCGCGCCGACGCCCGTCATCACGGCACAACCAAACAGCGCCGCGATCTCCAGCGGCAGGTCGTCTTCGATCCGGATCAGCGACTCCTGCGCGGCGACGGTGAATTGCGCATACGACGACACGCCGAGGTGGTGGTTGATCACGCTCCCATCGGCGCGGTGAAAATGCCGCGCGCCCGAGAGCAGCGTTCCGCCGACGTTCGCCTGCGCGCCTGGCTCGCACAGCGCCGGTCGTCCTTCGGCGCAGGGCAGACAATGCCCGCACATCGGGACGAATGAGAACACGACATGATCGTCGCGCTTCAGGTCGGTAACGCCTGCGCCAACCTCACGCACAATCCCGCTAGCCTCGTGGCCGATGATCATTGGCATCGGGCGTGGGCGCGAGCCGTTAATCACCGACAGGTCTGAGTGGCACAGCCCCGCGGCGACAATCTCGACCAGCACTTCGCCAGGGCCGGGCCCTTCCAGATCGACTTGCTCAATTGCCAGCGGTTGTGATGTTGCATAGGGAGCTGGTTGCCCCATCGCGGAGAGAACAGCAGCCTTGGTGTTCATTCAGACACTACTCCTATATCAGTCCTGTTCACCTTAAAGGTGTCGAAGTCGCGCGCAATCATGGTATTCGGGAAAATAGCGCGCGCCTCCGCCTCGAGATCCTTCTCGCGATGCCTTCCCGATATATGCGTGAGGATAAGCTGGCGCACCTCCGCCTCATGCGCCAGCCGCGCAGCCATGCCGGCGGTGAGGTGCGCGTTCTGGCGCGCCATGTCTGCTTCTGCGTCGCCATAGGTTGCCTCGGTCACCAGCACATCCGCCTCGCGCACGATCTTGACAATGCTGTCCGTTTCGCCGATGTCGCCGGTGATCGCCAGTTTCGTGCCGTGCTGCAACTCGCCAAGCACCTGCTCCGGCGCGATTACCCGGCCATCGGCCAGCGTGATCGACTGACCACTCACCAGCGCCTTGCGCTCAGGCCCATTGGGCACGCCGAGTTCAGTCGCCTTGTCGTTTAGAAATGGCCGGCGCGAGTGCTCCTGAAACAGATACCCGTAGCAATCCGGCCCGCGGTGCTGTACTGGAAAGGCGACAACATCGAAGTCATCACCACTGATGATGATACCCGGCTTGACATCAACGAACTCGATGCGCATGGGCGGGCGCGCGCCCCGGAAGACGATCCCGAATAGCAGGTCATCAATGCGATCGAGCGTGCTCTTGCCGCCATAAATGCTCACCTGATCCAGCGTCTCCCACTGGCTCAGCGTCGACAGAATACCGCCAAGGCCAAGGATGTGATCGAGATGCGCATGGGTAATGAGGATATGTTCCAAACGGCGAAACCCCAGCCCGCTGGTCATCAACTGGCGTTGCGTGCCCTCGCCGCAATCGATCATGAAGCGATACTCGTCGTGGGTCACGATGAGCGATGTCAGCCCGCGCTTGGGCAGCGGGGCCGACGCGGCAGTTCCAAGAAATGTAAGTTCGAACATGTTTTGACAAGGGCTGAGGAGTGAAATTAGAGACTGGAGACTGGAGACTGTATCTCCCTTCCGGCATATTGTTTTTTATAGTATTCGAGATATTCGCCTGTTTTCAACTTGCGCCACCACCAGTCATTATCGGCGTACCAGCGCACAGTTTGCTCAATGGCTTGCGCGAAATTGTGTCGATTGGTCCAGCCAAGCGCGCGCACCTTTGTGGTGTCGATCGCGTAACGGCGGTCATGGCCCGGCCGGTCCGTGATCGGTTGGATCAGGCTGTAAGGCTTGTCCAGCAAATCCAGCACGGCATGCGCCATGTCGATGTTGGCGGTTTCCGCGCCGCTGCCCACGTTGTACACCTCGCCCAGCTGTCCTTTCTCCACCACGATGTCGATTCCTTCGCAGTGATCAAGCACATACTGATAGTCGCGTTGCTGCCGGCCGTCGCCGTACAGCGGCAAAGGAATGTTATCGATGGCGTTGGTCACAAACAGCGGCACGGCTTTCTCCGGATACTGATATGGGCCAATGTTGTTGCTGCCGCGCGTGATGGTCACGGGCACGCCAAACGATGTGAAGTAGGCCATGCACATCAGGTCGCCGCCGGCTTTGCTGGCTGAGTACGGGCTGCGTGTGTGCAGCTTGTCTTCTTCAGTGCTGCGGCCTGTGAGCACCTGCCCATACACCTCGTCTGTGCTGACTTGATGGTAGCGTTCCAACCCGAACTGGCGCGCGACTTCGAGCAGCACATAGCTGCCGTAGACATCGGTCATGATGAATGACCCCGGCTCCATCAGCGAGCGATCGACGTGTGTATCGGCGGCGAAGTTGATGATCGTCGTGACATCGTGTGCGCGCACCGCGCCGGCAACGGCCTCGTGGTCGCCAATATCGCCGCGCACAAAGATGTAGCGGTCTTTGTAAGCCTCGGCCACATCCTTCAGGTTGTCGAGGTTGCCGGCATAGGTGAGCTTATCGTATACCACCACTCGCCAGTCATCGTGCGTCTGCAACGCATAACGGACGTAATTAGATCCGATGAAACCCGCCCCGCCGGTTATGAGTACTGTCTTCATAATGGCGGATTGTATCAACGAACACGGGCGCAAAATCCACTGTCGACATTCGCATGATATACGATTGATATAGGATTGGGGTTTGGTTGTTGCGAATTTGAGAATGAGTGCGAACGAGTGCAAACGGGACAGAGGGAGAATAGAGAGGAACACTATGGGGCAATGGATCACACCTGAAGATGGCATGCTCATCGACTCAGACACGACGCTGGCGCCGGGCGTCTATTACCTGCCAAATGGCATCACGATCAACGCCGATCACATCACACTGGACGGCAACGGGGCGCTGCTGATCGGGAAGAAGTATCAGGGTCACGGCGTCAACATCAACCAGAAAACCGGTGTTACCGTGAAAAACCTGCAAGTGGAGCGCTTCTATCACGGCATCTGGGTCAACGCCAGCGCCAATGTGCGCATTCTCAACAACCGTGTCACGGCAACCCACGAGATTGCCGGCCCGGATGTCTTCCTCGATGTATGGCTGGATCGCAGTGCGGCCTATGGCGGCGGGATATTCCTAAGCGGTGTGATCGATAGCTTCGTGCTGGACAACGACGTCCAGCACCAGCAGAACGGCGTGCTGCTCTACGGATGCAACAACATCGAGGCTGCGCGCAACAACGCGTCATACAACAGCGGTTACGGCATCCTGCTATACGAGTCATCGTCAAACAAAATTGACGCCAACATCGCAGACTTCTGCTGTCGCATCTACCACTACAACGCTGACGGTGAGAAGTATCACAACGGCGCCGATGCGGCGGCGCTGGTGATCATGTGCAGTTCCTCCGGAAACACGATCACGCGCAACCGGTTGCGCAGCAGCGGCGATGGCGTGTTCCTCGGCGGGTTTCACAAGGACAATGTGAAAGTGCCGTGCAACGACAACGTTTTCGAGCACAACGACGGCAGCAACAGCCCGAATATCGCGTTTGAGGCGACGTTCTCGCAACGCAACATCTTCCGCGACAACAGGGCGGATAACTGTAACTACGGCTTCTGGCTCGGTTACTCCAGCCAGACGACGGTGACCGGTAATTCGATCTGCAACAACCGCACTGCCGGCGTGGCGATTGAGCAGGGCTACGGCAACACCATCAGCGCGAACCAGTTCGAGCGCAATCGCGAGGGTGTGCAATTGTGGGCGAGTGCGCAACCGGCCTTCACCGAATACTTTCCGGAGAACAGCGAGAGTTACGATACCGCGATTACAGACAACACATTTACGCGCCACGACGCCGCCGTCCACATCTGGAGCGAGAAAAACCGCTCTGGAACGCCCGCGCGACGGTGCCACCACTTCACGGTGACAAACAACGCCATCAATGACAACCGGGTGGGCATTGAACTGGAGCGCGTGCGCGCCAGCGTCGTGCAAGGCAACCGCATCTACAACAATCCTGAAGCGGGCATCAAGATGGTTGGCTGTCAGGATGTGAGTGTGGGCGCAAACGAGATGGAGAAGTCAGCTACGCAAACCTGATTTCGCTCAACCCGCGCAGCCGTTCGGCGGCCTGCTCGGCAGTCAGGTCGCGTTGCGGCTGTCCCAGCATTTCGTAGCCGACCATAAACTTCTTCACCGTCGCCGAACGGAGCAACGGCGGGTAGAAATGCAGATGCATCTGCCACTCGTCGTGCGGCTGTCCGTCATACGGCGCCTGGTGCACGCCCATCGAGTAGGGGAACGATACCTCAAACATGTTATCGTAACGCGTCGAGATGCGCTTGAGCGCATCGGACAAGCCATCACGTTCGGCGTTCGTCATGTCAATGATGCGCCGGATGTGGTTCTTCGGCAGCACCATCACCTCGAACGGCCAGACCGCCCAGAACGGGACGAGGCAGACGAAGTGCTCATTTTCAAACACAATCCGTTCGCCCTCGCGTTGTTCGATGGCGAGGTAGTCGATCAACAGAGGGGCGGGATTGGAGATTGGGGATTGGGGATCGGTGAGATAAGCTAGTTGGTGCGCTTGCTCTTTGGCGGGTTCGGTCGGGATGTGCTCGTTTGCCCATAGTTGACCATGCGGGTGGGGGTTGCTCGAACCCATCACTTCGCCGCGATTCTCAAACACCTGTATATAGGTGATGTCGTCGCGCGCGCCCAGCTCTTCACATTGCGCCGCCCATGTGTCAACCACGCTGCGTATCTCGGCCAGTGTCAATTGCGCCAACGTCAGGTCATGGCGTGGCGAAAAACAGATCACGCGGCACACGCCGGACTCCGACGAAGAGCGCAGTAGATTCTTGGCATCGGTGTCCGCCTCGGCAGCATCATCCGCTGTCTTGCTGAGCAAAGCCGGGAAGTCGTTGTCAAACACGTACAAGCCGGTGTAAGCAGGGTTGACAACGCCGTTGACGCGTGTATTGCCCGGGCACAGGTAACACCTGGGGTCATAAGGCGGTCGATCAGCTTGCGGGATTTTCTCAATCGCGCCAAGCCACGGGCGAGTTGCGCGGTGCGGAGAAACGAGAAGCCACTCGCCTGTGAGCGGGTTATAACGGCGGTGCGGGACATTCGCTTGTGTTTTGGTGATCATGAAGGCCGATCCTGTTGCGTTTCGCTCAGGCGAAGCGCGCGATACGCATGAACTATTCTACTTGTTGCTGTAATCGTCGCCCAGAATCACAAGCGCGTCAACCGGGTTGTTCGCATCCAGCGATGTGCTGACCGACGCCATCGACACCCCCAATGCGCCCGCGAGTTGCTGCATGAGCTGCGCGTTGCCCCGATAATCGATGATCACCGTATGGGCATACAGACCCTGCGCATCGCTGACTGAGACAACCTTATAGCCCTTGCTTTGCAAGCGGGTCTGCACAGACGCGGCAAGCCCTTTGATGCTTGTGCCGTTTTGTATGGTGATGCGCCCCGGCTCAGGCGTCTTATCGGCGTTCAGTTGCGGCGGCGGGGTATACAGTTGCGCGCGCAGTTCCTTTATCCGGCTCTGCACCGGGATCAGCACGTCAGCTCCCTGCGGAGTCACATAGTTTTGTGTCGATGTCTCATCAATCACCACCCTGGTGATTCTGTCCGTGGACAAATCCTTTGCAAAGAACAGCAGTTGCAATATCTCGGTCAAACTGAGATCGGTGCTGATTGAGCGCTGCAGGGAGTCCCATATCTGCCCCATGTTTGGCAGCAGGCGCGTGATCGCATCCGTGCTGAACACGCGGTCACGCAACGCCATAATGATCTGTTGCTGGCGGCGCATGCGGAAGAAGTCGCTTGCGCCATGGCGTGTGCGCGCATACTTCAGCGCCGTCGCCCCATCCATGTGGTGCATACCGGCGCTGATGACAAATGGATCGTAGCCATAGTTCATGTCGGGGTATAAAGGGTCGTTGATGTCCTCGTCGACTTTAACGTCGATGCCGCCCACACGATCGACGAGCGTCACCAGAACATTGAAGTTTACGCGCGCGTAGTGCTGGATCGGGATGCCGAAGTTGGCGCTTACCGTCTTCATCGCCAGCGCCGGGCCGCCAAACACATGCGCGGTATTAATGCGATCCTGACCCCGGCCCGGAATGGTCACATACAGATCGCGCGGGATGCTCAGCATGCCGGCACTGCGCGTTGCGGGGTCGAGCGTCAGCACAATCATCGTATCCGTGCGCGTGACATCAGGATTGTCGTCGGGTCGCTGGTCGATCCCCAGCAGCAGGACGTTCAACCGCTCGGTTCCCTGCCATGGCTGTATCTGCGCTGGCGCAGGGCTTGTGCCGGCGATGTTGTTTGAGCCAGAGGCGTTTCGAGCAGACAGAGTGCGCAAGACACTGAATGCCATGAACCCGACCGCCGGAAACACCACCAGCGCGGCGACGATGGCAATTACCACAATGGGGCTCACCCCTGGGCGGCGCGCCTGTTTGTCATCAGGTTGCGGTGTTTTCATTTATACAGGCGGCCACGGCATGCTGCGTTGTGTTCGGTTGGGGCCGGGATAAACCTTCAGATCGAGCAGCGCATAGATGCGGCGCTTGAGCGCAGCGACTTCGTTCTCTTCCAGCAGTTCTCGCAACACTCTGCCAAACGGCTGTTTCGACCCGATGCTTTCACTCAAGCGACGCAGATCTGCCAGTAACTCGGGCGGTATCGGCTGGCCGGCAAAGTCCCAGATCACCGTGCGGAGCTTGTAATCCGTATTGAACGTAATGCCGTGGTCGATGGCCCACACGTGCCCGTTCATGTCAAGCAGACAATGACCGCTCTTGCGGTCCGCATTATTGGTGATCAGGTCAAACAGCGCCAGGCGCATCAACGGTTCGCAATACGCCGGGTCATCGCGAAAGGTAAAGAAGTGTTGATCGGCGTCATTCTCGATATAGAGCTGCACCGAGCCGATGCCGTGCGGGCCGGAGCGCAACACCGTCAACGGGATCAAATCCCAGCCGAGCGTCAGGTTGACCTGGTATGCGGCAAATTCACGCAGACACAACGTCCCCTCTGGAAAATCCCACAGCGGCGCTTCGCCACGGCGCGGTTTGTACACAGCCTTTATCTCAGCAATATCGGCATTTGGACCGGAACCGCCAATCTCCCCAATGATATTGACGAGAAAGGTATAGTTCGAGCTCCAGGGCAGCAGCCCCTCAGCCTCCATGACGCCTGTTGTCAGCAGATCGAGCGTTTGTTGGGTGGTTAATGAAATCTCAGCCATCACACTCAGGCAAACACAATCTCGTCAGCATGTCCGTTGCTGCGCGGGCAGAAGTGTTCAAGCTCCTTATCCAGCGGTTTTTGGCAAAGCGGGCAGACGGGCCGGCCACGCGCAACGATATCAGTAGACTGGCGGCACATCGCGTCCATCTGCGCGCGTGAGCAAAAGAACTTTGTCACCGAGGCGTCTTCTTCGTCCACTTCGTCTGGCACAAGCTCGCGCGCCACCAACACCATCAGATCGTGTTCCTCATCATAACCAAGACCCATCTGGCCGACGCGATATTCGGGCGTGATCGGCTCTTCCAATCCCATATCCATCTGCAACTGCATGAAACCGGCGCCTTTGGGGTACTTGGTTCTCAACTCCTCAATCATTTGCTGAATCGCAACTCCAAGCGCCCTTACCTGCTCCTTTTCACACAGCAGTGTTATCAGTGCTGCGCCCTTGCGCGCCTGCACATAAAAGGTGCGATGGCCTGGCTCTCCCACAGCGTCGGTGGTAATCCGTGTGACTGGGTTCAACTCTATCGTGCTCTTTGGCATGCTCGAATTTTACACCTGTGTTAGTATGCTCTAATTCATTCCGTGGTTTTATTCTTGGCTTTATCTTTTTTATCTGGCATGTCGCTGTTGCAATTGTTGACGCGCCCTTGTGTGATGGAAGTGCGCGATCATGTGCAGGCGAACAACTGCCGCACTGAGGTGTTCAATGCGGGTTTCATCATCACTTGTCACTGTGCTCCGCGTGTGCGGAGCGCTCATCTTTGGGTTATTGGGCTGGTACGTGGCCGATCTCATTCCATTTACTGGCCTGCCGGTTCCGCTTAATAACACGCTTGTCTTTCATGCGATCATGGGCGTCGGCGTCGGCATCGTAGCCACCGTCCTTGTGCCGCCGATCTTGTCGGCGCAATTGCGGCGTTTTCTCGACGAGGTCAGCCGGGCAAGCGGCGCACAGATCATCGCCGATTTCGTCGGGTTCACCACCGGTCTTTTGATCGCGGCATTGCTGGCGTTCCCGCTGGCGTTGCTCCCCGATCCATTTCGGCAGGTGCTGCCGCTGCTATCAGCCATCATTTTTGCCTACACCGGCGTGATCATCATGAACACGCACTACCGCGAAATTTTCACGATGGTCAATATCCGCGTGCCATCAGGTAAAATTGATGAGCCTGTGGCGTTGCGCCCCGCGTTCAGGGAACCGCTCCTGCTGGACACCAGCGTCATCATTGACGGCCGGATAGCAGATATCAGCAGCACCGGATTCCTGCGCGGCGACTTGATTGTCCCCCGCTTCGTGTTGAATGAGTTGCAGTATGTGGCTGATTCCGCGGACGGCATGCGGCGCGCGCGCGGCCGGCGCGGGATGGACGTGCTGAAGCGCTTGCAAAAGGATGCAGCGACGCCGGTGAAAATCGTTGACGACGATCCGATCGGCAGCAATGCAGTTGACGAGAAGCTGGTGATGCTGGCGAAACAATGGACTTGTCCGATTGTGACGAACGACTACAACCTGAACAAGGTCGCATCGTTGCAGGGCGTGACGGTATTGAATATAAACGAGTTGGCGAATGCGGTAAAGTCGGTGCTGCTGCCCGGAGAAATACTGACTGTGCGGGTGATACAGGAAGGCAAGGAAAACGGCCAGGGCGTCGGATATCTTGATGATGGGACGATGGTCGTCATTGAGGATGGCCGCGCTCACTTGAATCGCTCGATTAATGTGACAGTAACCAAAGTGCTGCAAACGGCGGCTGGGAAAATGATATTCGCCAAACCTTGAGAAAGAGATCTGTATAAAAGATATGAGCCAAACGATCTACAACGTGCTTGTGCGTGAAAAAGAAGTGTTCAAGCCCATTACGGATGGGCATGTGATGATGTACGTGTGCGGCCCGACAGTGTATGACAACTCGCATCTCGGGCATGCCAAAACCTACGTGTCATTCGACGTCGTGGTGCGCTGGCTGCGCTACAGCGGCTATAAGGTGCGCTATGTGCAGAATATCACCGATGTCGGCCACCTGCTCGACGATGGCGAAGACCGCATCTTAAAAGGCGCCCGCCGCGAAAAGGTGGAGCCGATGGAGATTGTCGAGCGCTACATGCGCTCGTACTTCGAGGACATGGACGCCATTGGCGTCGCGCGCCCCGATATCTCCCCCCGCGCCAGTGCGCACATCCCCGAGCAGATCGAGATGATCCAGGAACTCATCGCCAAGGGGCACGCTTACGAAGTGGACGGAACCGTCTACTATAGCGTTGAGTCCTTCAAGGAATACGGCAAGCTGAGCGGGCGTCGCGTCGAGGAAATGGAAGCCGGCAAACGCATCGCGGTGCGCGATGAGAAGCATCACCCGATGGATTTCGTTCTGTGGATCAAGGCTCCGTCTAATCATGTCCTGCAATGGCCGTCCCCGTGGGGGCGCGGCTATCCGGGCTGGCACATCGAGTGCTCGGCCATGAGCAACAAGTATCTCGGCGCCACCTTCGACATCCACGGCGGCGGCGTCGACAACATCTTCCCGCATAATGAGTGCGAGATTGCGCAGAGCGAAGGGGCGCACGACCAGATATTCGCCAACAACTGGATGCTCACAGGGACATTGCTGGTGGACGGCGTGAAGATGAGCAAGTCCCTTGGCAACTTCGTGACGATCAAGGATGCGCTCAAGCAGTACCGCCCGGAGGCGTTGCGCCTGTTTATCCTTTCCGGTCTGTATCGCAGCCCGGCTGATTACAGCGCAGCAGTGCTTGATGCCGCAACCAAAGGCGCTGAGCGCATCAACACAGCGGCGCGGCGCGCGCGGAATGCTCTGAAGACAGCCAAACCGGGTGACGCCAGCAATAACGAGCGCCTGATCACCCTGCTCGACCAGTACCAGATGCGCTTTACCAGCGCCATGAACGACGACTTCAACGCCCCGCTAGCGCTCTCCGCGCTGTTTGACATGAGCAAGGATCTGAACACCGCCATCGACGAAGGCACTGCCTCACAGTCGGTGCTCGAACGCGCCACATCGATTTACACCGAACTCGGCGGTCAGGTGCTTGGCGTGATCCAGCCGGAATCCAGGACAGCCGCAGGCAGCGGTAGCGCCGAGCGCGAGTCCGCGCTGATTCAGATGCTGATTGACATGCGCCTGGAAGCGCGCAAGGCGAAGGACTTCACCCGCGCCGACAGCATTCGCAACCAGTTATCTAAAATCGGTGTCATACTCGAAGATGGGCCGAATGGGGCCGTTTATCGTATCAGTAGTCTTTAGGGATCGGGCCATAGTGCGCGCCGGTCTCATAAATCAAAAGAGGTTATAGACATGAGTTTCATCGAAACAATCCATGCCCGCGAGATTCTTGACTCGCGCGGCAACCCGACCGTAGAAGTAGAAGTCGTGCTCGAAGACGGCGTCGGCGCCCGCGCCAGCGTCCCGAGCGGCGCCAGCACAGGTATCAACGAAGCCTGGGAATTGCGCGACACCGACGACAAGTCGCGCTTCGGTGGTAAGGGTGTTAAGAAGGCGGTTAATCACGTCAACACCGAGATCGCCGCAGCACTCGAAGGCTGGAACGCACTCGACCAGACTGGCCTGGACAAGCTGCTGAACCAGATCGACGGCACGCCCAACAAGGCGAACCTGGGCGCGAACGCGATGCTGGGCGTCAGCCTGGCCGTGGCGCGCGCAGCAGCGGACAGCGTCGGTTTGCCGCTCTACCGCTACATTGGCGGCGTGGATGCCCACGTGCTTCCCACCCCGATGATGAACATCCTCAACGGCGGCAAGCATGCGGACAATAGCACCGACTTCCAGGAGTACATGATCCTGCCGATCGGCGCGCCAAACTTCGCCGAGGGTCTGCGCTGGGGCGCTGAGACGTACCAGGCGCTGCACAAGGTGCTGAAGGCCAAGGGTTACGCGACCAACGTCGGCGACGAGGGCGGCTTTGCCCCCAGCTTGAAGTCAAACGCCGAAGCTGTTGAAGTTATCCTGACCGCGATCGAGAAGGCCGGTTACAAGCCAGGCGAGCAGATCGCCATCGGCCTGGACCCCGCTGCAAGCTCGTTCTACGAGGACGGCAAGTACGTTCTGTCAAAGGAAAACAAAAAGCTGAGCGGCGACGAGATGATCGACTACTGGGCCAACTGGGTTCGCCAGTACCCCATCGTGTCGCTTGAAGACGGCTTGGCCGAAGAGGACTGGGAGAACTGGACCAAGCTGACTGCGCGCCTGGGCGACCACATCACCCTGATCGGCGACGACCTGCTTGTCACGAACGTGCAGTTCATCAAACGCGCCATCAGCGAGAAGGCCTGCAACGCATTGCTGTGCAAAGTCAACCAGATCGGCACGCTGAGCGAAGCCATCGCGTCCGTGCGCATGAGCCACAAGGCTGGCTGGGCTGTGGCCGTGTCACACCGCAGCGGCGAGACTGAGGACACCACCATCAGCGACCTGGTCGTGGCGCTCAACACCGGCCTGATCAAGACCGGCGCACCCGCCCGCGGCGAGCGCACCGCCAAGTACAACCAGCTTCTGCGCATCGAAGAATATCTGGGCGAGGCCGCCGAATACGCTGGCCGCTCCGCGCTAAAGTCATAGTCCATCCGCGTCGGTAGGGGTAACCCTTGCGGTTACCCCCTTTCCGCGCAACGGCGTGGGTTGCCCCTGCACACTGCCTGACAATATCAAACAGGCAACCCCGAAACGTGCAGGGCGCTACAACTGGATTCCCATCGTCCACTCCCAGACGCTGCCAGCCGCGACCGTTGAACACTCGCCGCGCGTCTTCGCGACATTCAAATCATCGAACGACGCGGTGCACGGCTCGATGAAGATGTTGTACAGGTCGCCCCATCCGCCTTCATTCAACAGGATGCCGAGATACGGCACAGTGTCATTGGAGAACGAGACGGTCAACGTCAAACCGCTGCGCGGGTACGTGAGCGCGCACCAGCCGGCCGGCATGCGCCCTTTGACAAAGTACTTGTCCGCATCACGCGCAGAGGGCGGGCGCACCCGGCTGAGGTCGCGCTCCGATCCATCGGGCAGGCGCGCCACCGGCCAGTCGAGGATGTCGCCATAGTTGCCGAGGGCGCCGTTGAAACTGAGCCGGTTGACGATGTGGTTTACGCCAGGCGGCAGCACGATCTCAGCCCCCTCCTCCAACACGATCATCATGTGGGCAGCCCACATGAAATCCATGGCAAAAGGCGATTCGTTCGTCAGCCGATATCGCCACTGCAATGAGCGCTCCCCGTCGAATGCAATCCACTTCTCGATCCGGTACGGGAAACGCACGCCGCGCGTCTGCATGTGCAGGCTGCCGGCGTCGACGTCGCACTGCCATGGCAGGCTCCATACCTCGCCGTGGTCGGGGATGGGCGTGCCCTTCCATGGGTATGACTGGTAGAAGCACGCGTCAATGGTCGGGAACATGTCGTCGAACCCGCTGCACTCGCCGGCCACGTAGTCGCCGTCGTAGGGCTGGCGCAGGTAGGCCGCGCCGGGGCGCTGCACGAGCAGTTCGAGGTCGAGCGGTTTGTATCGCAGCGACGCCATCTTTGCGCCGATCCCAGGCAGGAACTGCGCCGCGATGACAGCGGACTCGATTGTGACGGCCGGTTGATCTTTGTAGACCGATTCATTGATTTGGGTTGTCATGGCTGTAAATCCTTGATACCAGGCTGAAATCGCTCACATTCCTTTAGACATTCCTTTAGAATAGTCGCGCCAAAGCCAGCGCATGGTGTCCGGGAAGATTGCTCCGCCGTGCTTGAGTGTGTGCCCAGCCTCGCCAAAGACGAACTGATAGTCATACTCCCGGTAAGCAAGCGCGGCAGCCATATCCCGGTTCGCGATGGGCCAACAGCCGAAAATGACGTCGATATCTTGCGCGCCTGTCTGCAAAAACACCCGCAGTGATCTGGCCTTTGTCTTGCGGATCAAAGAGGGGTAGACATGCCCGCCACGAATGTCTGCAAAACTGCCGCAGTGACTCACGACCTTACGGAATGCGTCGGGGCGTTCCCATGCGACAGTGAAGGCACAAATCCCGCCGGAACTGATGCCGCATATCCCGCGACCCGCCGGGTCTATGGTGATGTTGCATTGCTTCCCGATCTCCGGGAGCAGCTCCTCAATAAGGAATCTGGCGTAACGGTCGCCCAGTGAGTCGTATTCGAAGCTGCGATTGTCGGTTCCACCATACAACGGGTTGCCCGGCCCTTTATCGCCAGGACTGACAAACAGGCCAATCGTCACCGGCATATCCCCTGTATGGATCAGGTTATCGAAGACGACAGGCGCGTTTAGTTCCGGGCCAAGGTATGATTTGCCGTCCTGAAACACCATCAGGCAGGCGGGTTGCGAGCCGTCATACTGCTGCGGCATATACAGCCAGTAGTCGCGCTCGGTCCCGGGATAGATGCGCTCGCTCTTCCAGTGATACTGGGTGATCGTCCCATGTGGCACACCCTCCTGCAACAGGGAGTCCGGACCGAGCGTGTACTGTGCATCGGCGTCTCTGCCGGCGGCAAAAGCAGCTTTGTCTTTTTCCGAGATTCCCATGGGTATCTGCTCCTCGATGGCAGGTAGTGGATCGCTTGCAGAATCTTTCATCACTCTATTCTCCTGGCATATAGCATGCAACCGATGGCATTCATCTGTAACCGATTCCTGTTGAATTGGGCGCTGTTCATAATAACCTCTACTTTAGTACAGATTTGGGTCGTGACGCTCGTCGGTGGGCGCATTCTAGTGCGATGTCAAATCGTGATACATATAGAATCAGGTCAGGAAAGTGTGTCCCAGACATGACATTCGCACAAATACTCGTCATCTTAATCGTTGCAATCCCGCTGCTCTTCGTCGCGCTGAACCGGCTGCGCGTGGATATCGGCGCGCTTATCATCGCTGCCGGGCTCGGGCTGGCGCAGTTCGCCGGGATGGGCATACTGGGCGCCGCGAACACGCCCGGCGATGCAGTCAAGGCCATATCGGGACTCGGCCAGCCGGTCGTTGTCACGCTGTTCAGCCTGTTCATTATCACGCGCAGCCTGGATGTCACCGGCGTGACCCGGTTGATCGCGCGGCGGTTGTTGGCCGTCGGCGGCAAGTCAGAAATGCGCCTGATCCTCCTGTTCACCGCCGCGACTGCCCTTTTGTCACTGGTCATGAACAACCTGGCCGCTGGCGCGCTGATGCTACCCAGCGCGCTGGAGGCCGCCCGCCGCACCGGCATCCGGCCCAGCAAGCTGCTCATCCCAGTCGCTTATGGCAGCCTGCTCGGCGGGGCCGCGACGTACTTCACCACCGCAAACATCATCGCAAGCAACCTGCTGTTGACGGCGAATCCGCCGCAGACGCCGCTGGGCATCTTCGACTTCACCCCCACCGGCGGGTTGATCGCGCTTGCGGGCATCGCGTTCCTGGCGCTGTTTGGCAAAAGACTGTTGCCCAACCGCGCGCCGACCGAAGAACAACTGATGGTGCGTCACACAAGCAGTGACCTGGAAGACATGTATCAGTTGGGCGAACGGCTGTGGGAAGTGCGTGTGCTGCCAAACACACCACTGGCGGGCGCGCGCCTGGGCGACACCGGCATCGGCGACCGGCTCGGCCTCACCGTTGCGGCCATCTGGCGCGGCCATCAGGCCCTCTTCGCGCCGCCAGACAGCCAGATCATCAACACGGGCGACCTGTTGCTCATCGTCGGGCGCGAGGAACGCGTCAGCCAACTGGTCGCGCTGGGCGCGGTCATCGGGCGCGAGCCGCCCGTGGGTCATATCAGCGATCGCGGTGTCTCGTTGATCGAGGTGATTCTTGCGCCGCACTCGCGCGTAGAAGGCCGGACGTTGCGCGAACTCGACTTCCGCCGCAACTTCGGGTTCACGGCGGTGGCGCTGTTGCGCGGGAGCCGCAGCTATCGCACCGACGTGGGCAGTTTTAAGCTCACCCCCGGCGACTCGCTGCTGATGGTCGGCTCGCCCGATCAGTTGCGCCGGCTGCGCAATAACGCCGACTTCATCGTCCTTGAGCCGGATGCCAGCGACCAGCCTATCCAGAAGCGCCGGGCTATTCTCACCGGACTGATCCTCGTCGCAGCCATTGGGCTCTCAGTGGCAGGCTTTCCTGTTTTTCTGGCCATGTTGATTGGCGCAATCCTGTTGATCGTCACCGGTCTGTTGTCGATGGAAGACGCCTACCGCGCAATGGAGTGGCGCGCCATTTTCCTGATCGCGGGCATGTATAGCGTTAGTGTCGCGATGGTGCAAACCGGGCTGGCCACACTGATCGGCAATGGCGTGTTGACAATCGTCAGCCCGCTTGGGCCGCTCGGGCTCGCCGCTGGATCCTACCTCCTGACGGCGGTGTTGACGCAATTCATGGGCGGGCAGGTGACAGCGCTTGTGACCGGCCCGATTGCCATCAGCGCAGCGATCAGTATGAACACCAGCCCGCAGGCCATGGCGGTCGCGGCGGCTATCGGCTGTTCCGCCGCATTCCTCACACCCATCGCCCACCCGGTGAACATCCTGGTGATGGGGCCGGGCAACTACCGCTTCAGCGACTTCCTGCGCGCCGGGCTTTGGCTGACGGTGTTGTCCTTCATTTTTCTCATGCTCGGCATGATCCTCTTCTGGGGTCTGTAACTCTGTTACTTTTTGCGGGTCGCTGCATCTAACAGAGTGACATTACATACTTTGAAGAGGTACAACAACCCATGCCGATCTTTGAATTCGACTGCATCACCTGCGGCAAACCATTCGAGAAGCTGGTGCGCAACAGCAACCTGCCGATCGAAAACATCGCCTGCCCGTCCTGCGGCAGCAAACGCGTGCTGAAGAAGCTATCCACTTTCGCCGCCAAAGCCAGTGGCGGCGGCAACTCGACCGCTGCGAGCGCCAGCGACTGTTCCACCGGTGGAACCTGAGGACTCCGTCGACCCAGCCGGTCGTGAACCGGTTTCAAGAATTTCCGCGAAAGATGTATAACGAGATGTATAACGATATTGGCGCAGAGTCGCCAATATCTGCAGGGAGACATTGAAGCAGTGAGTAAGAAGACACAGTCAAAAGGCCGGCCCGCTCGGTCCAGCCGCAGCCGTTTTCCCGTGTGGGCCTTCGTCGTCGTCGCCGTCGTGCTCATCGCCGCAGTTGCAGCAGTCGTGTTGACACAGAATGCTGGAAACACCGCCGCGAGCCTGCCGTCGACAATCACCGTCAGCGAGGCAGCGACAAAGCGCACTGCCGGCGCGTACATCCTGGACGTGCGCGAGCCGTCCGAATGGGTGGATTATCACGTGCCTGGCTCGACGCAAATTCCGCTTGGCTCGCTCGCCAGCCGGGTTAGTGAGGTGCCAAAGGATAAGGACGTCGTCGTGGTATGCCACTCTGGCAACCGCAGCCAATCGGGCCGCGATATCCTGCTCAAAGCCGGATTCACCCGCGTGACGAGCATGTCCGGCGGACTGGTGGAATGGGGCAATCAGGGACTACCGCTGGTCAAGGGGCAATAACGAGCGGGATAAACGCGGTGGGCGATCGCCAGGTGGCACACTGGTCGAACATATTCATCACGACGATGGACGCATACGGCCACGATGAACTGAACGGCCCTTGATATGGCCCGCCCTTCGCGACGCCGATTCCCATAAATCCCTCTTTGCCGGCACTCCCATTATTGTCGATGTAGGGGTACCACAGAATGGCGTGGCGATGTCCCCAGGCGCTGCCGCTATCGGCGTACATCCATAGATAAATGGCCATCTCGACCTGGTAAGTCAGGCGGTTGTTGTTGGTGCTGACGCTGACATACAGATTCTCGCCAACGGACAAAAAGTCGTGACACGAGTTGATCGCGCTGATGCTGTTCATGCGCGCCCATGGATCCTTCCCATCCACCGTGTGACCCCATTTATTGTTTGTCAGCAGATAGTTGGCATAGTTGCGCGCCACGTTAGTGACGTTGGTTTCTATGTCCTGGAGGGGCAACAACCCTATGGTGGCGGCGCCCATGCGGTCGGTGCGCTCGCGGTTGACCAGCCACAGCCCGCGTTCGCTGTCATTCATCTCGTCCCAGGTTTCCTGTTCGGGCATTTCGAGCATTCGGATGGATGTGCCCAACTGCGAGTTCTCCGCTGCGCGCGCCGCGTTGAAGGCGCTTTGCACATTAGCGACGCTGGTAAATTGGCTGGGGCTGGCAGCGGTGTCAGCAGTGGGGTCTGCGGGATAGGTGCGCACTGGCGCTTCGCTTTCGGCATGCGCCGACCGAATGGGGATCATTCGCGCAAATGTCGAGATGATCCCAAGCAGTATGATGATGCGAAAGATTGTGCGAAACATAATATGAACCACCCAGTTGATTAAACAAATTGTTATCCTCCTTGTGGGTGTGGACACTGACCAAACCGCGTATTTGTGTCATTGTTCCGCCCGATGGCGACCGAGCCATCGGTTTAGCATGCTGTTTGCAGGGTATGGCGGCGAACTAATACGTCCACGCAACCGAATCAGGGCGCGGGCAGTGGCGTGCTTCATCCCAGTCCGACGGTGCCGTCTCGGCCACCACGCGTGGGCGGATCGTGCACGCCCTGCCGGGCGTGCAGGCGCGGCAGGGCGGGTAGCCGTCGAGGCCATCGCGCAACGCCTCAGCCACGACCTCATAACAGTCGTGTAACGCAAACAGCGTCGCTCGGCACCCACCGATTTGCCCGGTGCGATCCAGCCCGCGCGCCTGCATGTGAGCGGCATAGCGGGTGTGGTCTGTTATCGGGCAGGCGTGTTCGCGCCACCCCCACGTCCGTCCCATGACGCGCCGGCCATCTGGCAAAAGCACCGGGTACGCCTCGGTGCGTCGACCCAGGCATGGCGCTGCGGTGGACATCTCGACAACGTGGTGAAATGTGTTGGATCCGTACCCGACGCCCAGCAGCAGCGCATGCCCGCCGTCAGCG